>Ga0210014_1000623_pt1 | contig 29095 bp, 26 predicted proteins | sample CryGeymeta201519_FD_183983 | JGI IMG/M metagenome (GOLD analysis project Ga0210014, IMG submission 183983) | Groundwater microbial communities from Crystal Geyser aquifers in Utah, USA - Crystal Geyser metaG 2015-19 (SPAdes) (version 2) | ecosystem: Environmental > Aquatic > Deep subsurface >...
GGCGCCCGCGGCTTCATTGACGACGTGATCCAGCCGCATGAAACCCGCAAACGCATTTGCCGCTCGCTGGTGATGCTGCGCGAGAAGAAACTTGACAACCCGTGGCGCAAGCACGGCAACATTCCCCTTTGAGAAGCACCCCCGTGCCGCTTCGCGTCTCCCCCTCAAGGGGGCGACACCAGTGGCCCGGCAAAGCCGGTTCCACGGTGTCCCTGGTTACAGCACTGTGTATTGAATATCGATTTATGAAATGATTTGGAGTCAATATGTTTAAAAAAATTCTGGTTGCCAACCGTGGCGAGATCGCCTGCCGGGTCATTCTGACCGCCCGCAAAATGGGTATCAAGACGGTTGCGGTTTATTCTGATGCGGACAAAGATGCCCGCTTTGTCATGTTGGCCGACGAAGCGGTCAACATCGGTGCGCCACCCAGCCGCGAAAGCTATCTGGTGGCTGACAAGATCATTGCCGCCTGCAAAAAAACCGGGGCAGAAGCATTGCATCCCGGCTACGGTTTTTTGAGCGAAAACGCCGAATTTGCCAAGCGCGTTGAAGAAGAAGGCATTGTTTTCATCGGCCCCAAACACTACTCGATGGCGGCCATGGGCGACAAGATCGAGTCCAAAAAGCTGGCAGGTGCGGCCGGTGTCAATTGCATCCCCGGTGTCAACAGCGCCATTGAAACCGCCGAAGCTGCGGTCGAAATTGCCAAGGGCATCGGCTACCCCGTCATGATCAAGGCCAGCGCCGGCGGCGGTGGCAAGGGCCTGCGCGTGGCTTTCAATGACAAAGAAGCCTTTGAAGGCTTCACCAGTTGCCGCAACGAAGCCCGCAACAGCTTTGGCGACGACCGCGTGTTTGTTGAAAAGTATGTGGAAGAACCGCGCCACATTGAAATTCAGCTCATTGGCGACAGCTTTGGCAATGTGGTTTACCTCAATGAGCGCGAGTGTTCCATCCAGCGCCGCCACCAGAAAGTGATCGAAGAAGCACCCAGCCCGTTTATTTCCGACGCCACCCGCAAAGCCATGGGCGAGCAGGCGGTGGCGCTGGCCAAGGCGGTCAAGTACCAGAGCGCCGGCACGGTGGAATTTGTCGTTGGCAAAGACCAGTCGTTCTACTTTCTGGAAATGAACACGCGTTTGCAGGTGGAGCACCCGGTCACCGAATGCATCACCGGGCTGGACCTGGTGGAGCTGATGATCCGCGTGGCCGCCGGTGAAAAGCTGCCCTTGACGCAGACGCAAGTCAAGCGCGACGGCTGGGCCATCGAGTGCCGCATCAACGCCGAAGACCCGTTTCGCAACTTTTTACCCTCCACCGGTCGCTTGGTGCGCTTTCAGCCGCCCAAAGAGACCATGTTTGCCTCTGATGTGTCGCAATGGCACGGTGTGCGGGTAGACACCGGCGTGCAAGACGGTGGCGAGATCCCGATGTATTACGACTCGATGATCGCCAAGCTGATCGTGCACGGCAAAGACCGTCTGGAGGCGATTGCCAAGATGCGCGAAGCCCTCAACGGTTTTGTCATTCGCGGCGTGTCGAGCAGCATTCCGTTTCAAGCTGCCTTGCTGGCGCACCCGAAGTTCGTCTCGGGTGACTTCAATACCGGCTTCATTGCCGAAAACTATGCCCACGGCTTCCGTGCCGAAGATGTGCCGCATGAAGATGCCGGCTTTTTGGTGGCCCTGGCCGCGTTTGTCAGCCGCCGCTATCTCAGCCGTGCAGCATCGATCAGCGGGCAGATGGAAGGCCACGAGTTGCGCATCGGTGAGAACTTTGTTGCCGTCGCGCTGGATGCGCAAGGCGAACACACCTACCACCCGGTACGCATTTCTGATTTCAATGACAAAAACCGCTCTGGCACAGTCCAGATCGGCGCCAACAGCTATCAAATTCACAGCGAAACCTGGTTTGGCCAGATTCGGGTCGAGGGCACCTGCAATGGTGCGCGCTTTACCGCCCAGGTTGAGCGCGGTGCGGCCAATAAGCCACTGGTCATTCGCGTGATTCACAACGGCACGCAGCTAGAAGTGATGGTGCTGCTGCCGCATGTTGCCAAGTTGCACGCCCTGATGCCGTTTAAGGCACCGCCAGACATGAGCCGCTATGTGCTCTCGCCCATGCCGGGCTTGCTGGTTGACGTCGCAGTGGTTCCGGGGCAAAAAGTGCAGGCCGGCGAGCGCGTGGCGGTCATTGAAGCCATGAAGATGGAAAACGTCTTGTTTGCCGCCGCCGACGGCGTGGTCGGTAAGGTGCTGGCCAACAAGGGTGAAAGCCTGACAGTAGACCAGCCGATTGTGGAGTTTGCATGATGGCGAACACGCAGCCGCCGTTCAAAGTGCTGGGCATCCAGCAAATTGCCATTGGCGGCACCGACAAGGTGCAAATGAAAAAGCTCTGGATCGACATGCTGGGGCTGGAAGTTACCGGCACATTCCAGAGCGAGCGCGAAAACGTCGACGAAGACATCTGCACCATGGGCGTTGGCCCGTTCAAGGTCGAGGTCGACCTGATGCAGCCGATGGACATCAACAAGAAACCTGCTGTGCATGTCACGCCGCTGAACCACGTGGGCTTGTGGATTGACGACTTGCCTGCAGCGGTGCAGTGGCTCACCGCCCAGGGTGTGCGTTTTGCGCCCGGTGGCATCCGCAAGGGCGCGGCGGGTTTTGACATCTGCTTTTTGCATCCCAAGGCCAACGACGAATTTCCGATCGCCGGCGAGGGCGTGCTGATCGAGATGGTGCAGGCGCCGCCCGCGGTCGTGGCGGCGTTTGCTAAGCTGGCTGCTTAACTTTGTGCTTCGCGCTTGGCACGGGCGCGCGCCAGCGCAGCCTCGATCACTGCGCGTTTTTTGTCGAGGGTGGCCGGGTCTGTGTGCTGCGAATGCGCTGCCAGGTCTGACAGTTTGAGTTGTGCTTTTTCTTCAAGCCTTTTGGCGTTCTCGCCATCGTCACGCTTGCGGCGAAAGCTATAAAAGGCGTAGCGATCGCTGGCCTGGGCGGCTTGCTGCTGCGACCAAGCCGCCCAGCCGGTGGCTTCGCCTGAGGCGTTTTCTACCATGATGCAGTCCACCGGGCACACCGGCAGGCACAGTTCGCAGCCGGTGCAATACGGCTCAATCACCGTGTGCATGCGTTTGTTGCTGCCAACGATGGCGTCGACCGGGCAGGCCTTGATGCACAGCGTACAGCCAATGCACCAGGCCTCGTCGATCCAGACGACGCTGCGCGGTGCCTCCAGACCGTTGTCGGCGTTCAGCGGCTGGACCTGGCGCCCGGTGATTGCGGCCAGCCGTGCCACGCCCTCGGCGCCGCCAGGGGGGCATTGGTTGATATTTGCCTCACCTGCGGCCAACGCCCGCGCGTAGGCTGCGCAATCCGGGTAGCCGCAACGCGTGCACTGCGTCTGCGGCAGCACCGCCAGAATATTGGCGGCCAGGTCGGTCATTTCTTGCGGGTTGCGACTTTGGGTTTGGCTCGGGCTGTGGCAGGCTTGGCGGCGGCTTGGGCACTTGCCTTGAGCGTGGCTGCGGGCGCAGGCGTAGTTGCCAATGCGGTTTCCGTTTCGGTTGCGGTTGCCGAAGTCAACTTATCTTGGTACTTCAGGATGAACGTTTTGATCTGCGGGTACACCATCTCGCGCCAACGCCGGCCGGCAAAGATGCCGTAGTGGCCAGCGCCCTTCACCTCGATATGCTGCTGCATCGACTTGTCGACGCCGCTGCAAATTTCGTGCACCGCGGCGGTTTGACCCGAGCCCGAGATATCGTCGAGTTCGCCTTCGACCGACAGCAGCGCGGTTGTCTTGATGTCTTGCGGGCAGACATGTTCGACCTTGCCGTCAACGCCCAAGACGTCCCAGGTGCCATTGACCAGATTGAAGTCCTGAAACACGGTACGGATGGTGTCGAGATAGTAGTGCGCGTCCATGTCAAGCACGGCGTTGTACTCGTCGTAAAACTTGCGGTGCGTCTCGGCGCTGGAGCTGTCCCCCTTGATCAGGTCCTTGAAGTAGTCGTAGTGGCTGCGCAGGTGGTTGCTGGGGTTCATCGCCACAAAGCCCGAGTGTTGCAAAAAGCCAGGATAGACCCGGCGCCCGGCACCCGGAAAGCGCGACGGCACGCGGTAAATCACATTGTGCTCAAACCACGCCATGCTCTTGTTCATGGCCAGGTTGTTCACCGCGGTGGGTGACTTGCTGGCATCAATCGGGCCACCCATCATCACCATCGACAGCGGTGTGGCCTCACCACGGCTGGCCATCAGCGAGACGGCTGCCAGCACTGGCACCGTGGGTTGACATACGCTCATTACATGGCAGTTGCCGTAGCGCTGCTGCACGTGGCGGATGAATTCCTGCACATAGTTCACATAGTCGGCCAGAGAAAAGTCACCCTCAGACAGCGGAACCAGCCGCGCGTTGGTCCAGTCGGTAATGTAGACCTTGTGGTCCTTGAGCATGGTTTTGACGGTGTCGCGCAGCAGGGTGGCGTAGTGACCCGATAGGGGCGCCACAATCAGCACGGCAGGCTGGTCCTTGAGCTGGGTCAGCGTGGCCACGTCGTCGCTCAGGCGCTTGAAGCGGCGCAGTTCGCAAAATGGCTTCTTGATTTCAACGCGTTCGTGGACCGCCACCTCAACGCCGTTGATATCGACGGTTCTGATGCCAAACTCGGGCTTCTCGTAGTCTTTGCCCAGCCGGTGCAGCAGGTCGTATCCCGCTGAAATACGTTGCGATAGCGGAAACTGGCCCAAGGGGGAGAGCGGGTTGGCGTACAGCTTGGCGGCTGACTTGGCCAGGTCAGTGAAAGGCTCCATCAATGAACGCTGGTTTTCGTACAGTTTGTAGAGCATGGACTTACCTCTTTTTGTAAAAATGTTGCGGTGCAATATAACAGCTTTGGTAATGCCTGCTGGGCAGCTCAGGAATTCACTACAAAAAAAATAGCTGCCTGCGCCCGTAAAACAAGCGCTAGGTAGCTATTTCGTCTAAAAAACGGCGTTCAGATCACTTTGGCAATGCTGGCGCAAACATAGTCGACGTTCTTGCTGTTGAGTGCGGCCACGCACATGCGACCGGTGTCGGTGCCGTAAACGCCAAACTCATTGCGCAGGCGCACCATCTGGTCTTTGGACAGGCCCGAATAGCTGAACATGCCGATCTGGCGGGTGATGAAACTCATGTCTTGCTTGACACCGGCGGCTTTCAGGCCGTCGACCAGCTTCTGGCGCATGGCCTTGATGCGCACGCGCATTTCGCCCAGCTCTTTTTCCCACAGGGCACGCAGTTCGGGGTTGCCCAGCACCGCAGCCACAATCGCGCCGCCGTGCGTGGGCGGATTGCTGTAGTTGGTGCGGATCACGATCTTGAGCTGGCTCAGCACCCGCGCCGCGTCGTCTTTGGTGGCGCACAGCACGCTCAGGGCGCCAACGCGCTCGCCGTACAGGCTGAAGCTCTTGCTGAACGAGGTGGCGACAAAGAAGTCCATACCCGAGGCGACGAACTTGCCGATGACCGCACCGTCTTCGGTGATGCCGTGGCCAAAGCCCTGGTAAGCCATGTCCAGGAACGGCACCAGGCCACGCGCCTTGACGGCAGCAATCACTTCGTCCCACTGCGCGGCGGTAATGTCGTAGCCGGTGGGGTTATGGCAGCAGGCGTGCAGCACGACGATGGTGCCTGCGGTGGCGGCGTTCAGGTCGGCCAGCATGCCGGCAAAGTTGAGGTCGCGCGTTTGAGCGTCGTAGTAGCGGTAGCTTTCCACCGTGAAGCCAGCATTGGTAAACAGCGCGCGGTGGTTTTCCCAGCTGGGGTCAGAAATCAGCACCTTGGCGGCGGGGTTGAGACGCTTCAAAAAGTCTGCGCCCACTTTCAAGCCACCGGTGCCGCCCAGCGCCTGGATGGTGGCGATGCGTCCGCCCTTGACAGGCTCGCTGTCGGCACCAAACACCAGCGCCTTGACGGCGGCGTCATAGACGGCAATGCCGTCAATGGGCAGGTAGCCGTGCGGCTTGGGAACATCCATCATGGACTTCTCTGCGGCCAGCACGCATTGCAGCAGCGGCAACTTGCCGTTGTCGTCAAAGTACACGCCCACGCCGAGGTTGACCTTGTTGGGATTGGTGTCGGCGTTGTATTGCTCGTTCAGACCCAGAATCGGGTCGCGCGGGGCCATTTCGACAGCGGAAAAGAGAGACATGAAGTGCATCCTGTGAAGTTGAACGGTGGCCCGATTTTAGTGAACAACGCAGGGTTTTCCCTTGGGCGAAAGGGAGATATTTCAGAATCGTTGGGCGGCTACGGCTTGCGAGTCGTAGCACATGGTTTGAAAACGCGTTGCGCCAGGTGCAGCGCAGAGGCTACTTCACCAGCAGCGCATTGACAGCGTTCAGATCGTCTTCTTTGAGCGTGCCGTTGGCTTGGCGCAGTTTCAGACCACCCACCAGCACGTCGTAGCGCGCTTTGGCCAGTTTGGCCTTGGTGTCAAACAACTGGCTTTGGGCGTTGAGCACGTCGATGTTGATGCGCACGCCCACCTGGTAGCCGAGTTTGTTGGCGTCCACCGCGCTCTGGCTGGACGCCTCGGCGGCTTCCAGTGCCTTGACTTGGCCCTGGGCAGAATGCACGCCATAAAACGCAGCACGGGTGGCCTGCGCTACGCCACGGCGGGCGGCGTCCAGGTCGGAGCGGGATTTTTCTTCAAGTGCCAACGTTTCCTTGATGCGATTCTGGATGGCGTAGCCGGCAAACAGGGGCAGGTTGAAGCTCAGCCCCAGCGACGCCACGTTGGTGCGGTAGTCAATGTTGGTGTTGACAGAGCCGTTGTTCTGGGTGATGTTGTAGCTGCCCGTCAAGTCCAGCGTGGGTTTGTTGCCCGCCTGGGCTTTTTGGGTTTCCAGTTGCGCAACCTCCAGCCCCAGCTTGGCCTGGCGCACTGTGGGGTGCGTTTCTTCTGACTGGGTGACCCAGTTGGCCACGTCGGCTGGCTCCACCACCGGCAGCGCCAGCGGTGTCACCACGGGCCACGGCGCCGTGGCGGACTTGCCGGTCAGCTGGTCCAGCGCCAGACCTTTGACGCGCAAGTCGTTCTCAGAAGCGATTTCTTGGGCCAAAACCAGGTCAAAGCGGGCTTGTGCCTCCCGCGTGTCGGTGATGGTGGCGGTGCCGACTTCAAAATTGCGCTTGGCAGAAGCCAGTTGTTCGGTGACCGCGGATTTTTGGGCACGGACAAAGCTCAGGTTGTCTTGCGCGGCCAGCACGTCAAAGTAGCCTTGGCTTACCCGCACGATCAGGTCTTGCTCGGCCGCTTGCAACTGCGCCTGCGCCAGTTCGGCCTGCTTTTTGCCCTGCTCAGCGGTGGCACTGTTGGCCGGGCGGTACAGCGGCTGGGATGCGTTCAGTGCGATGTTCTGGTTACCATAACTTTTCTCAAAGGTGGCCTGGTCGCTGGTGATATTGGTGCGGTTGACCCCCAAGGCCAGGTTGGCGCTGGGAAACAATCCGGCGCGCGCCTGCTCGCCTTTGGCCAGTGTTGCGTCAAACTGCGCTTTGGCCGACTGGTAGCTGGCGTCAAACGCCTTGGCCGCCTGGTACAGCTCGGTCAGGCTTTGCGCTTGCGCTGGAAACGCCAGCGCGAACGTCAGGGCCATCGGTAAGGGGAGGAGACGCAAATAGGTCATGGCTTCGCTTTGCAGTAAAAAATCAGTAACGCGGCACGCTGGGGTCCACCTCAGTGGCCCAGGCGTTGATGCCGCCGGCAATGTTGGCGACATGTTCAAAACCACGCGCTTTCAAAAATGCTGCCACCTGCATGCTGCGTGCACCGTGGTGGCACAGGCAGGCAATGGGCTGGCACGGGTCTAACTCGGTCAGGCGGGGCGGGATCACCCCCATGGGTATGGTGATGAGCTCAAATTCGTCGGTCGGCGTGATGCTGGCCATTTGCAGCTCGACGGGTTCGCGCACATCCAGCACCACGGGCTTGCCGTGGCCGCGCACCGAGGCGAGCCATTGCGGCAGTTGCGACGGACGGATTTGCGTGATCATGCCTTAAAACCTGAACGCCGACGGTTCCGGGAAGTTTTGCAAACGTGGCGCGTTACTGTCCCATTTTTCGGTGGTTTTATAGTGCGTCGGGCCGGTGCGCTCGATCAGCATCGCGTGCATGATCGGCTCGTTGCCGACGATGGCAATCAGACGGCCACCCTCTTTCAGTTGGCCTAGTAGCGCTTGCGGCACTTCGGTGACCGAGCCGCCGAGCAGGATGGCGTCAAAAGGGGCATCAGCAGCTGCGCCAGCGGCACCATCAGCCACGCGCACTTCGACGTTGGTGATGTTGGCCTTTTGCAGGTTGGCGCGTGCCAGAGTGGCAATTTCAGGATTGATTTCGAGTGACAGGACGCGCTGCGCCTGACGCGCCATCAAGGCGGTGGTGTAGCCGCTGCCAGTGCCAATTTCAAGCACTTTGTCGGTGGGTTGCAGGGCCAAATCCTGCATCAGGCGTGCTTGCAGCCGCGGGGTCAACATGGCTTGGCCACCAGGCAGCGGGATTTCCAGGTCGGCAAAGGCCAGCGCCTTGTGGGCCAGCGGCACAAAGTCTTCGCGTTTGACGCTGGCGAGCAGTTCAAGCACGCTGCTGTCGTCTACATTCCAGGGGCGAACCTGTTGTTCGATCATGTTGAAGCGGGCTTGTTCGACGTTGCGCAAATTCATCTGAGTACTCCTGGGGGTATGTTAACGGACTTTTCCAATTTTAGCTGGCGTGGTGTCAAAAGCCCTGCTTTTACATTGTCTGGGCTGCTGCAGGACGCCACAATCTGCGCAACCATTGCGCCAGATCATCCATGTAACAGTACACCACGGGTACCACCACCAGCGTCAGCAGCGACGAGGTGATGACGCCGCCAATGACCGCCTGGCCCATCGGGGCGCGCATTTCAGACCCTTCAGAAAGCGCAAACGCCAGCGGCACCATGCCAAAAATCATCGCCAGCGTGGTCATCAGAATCGGCCGCAGCCGCACCCGCGCGGCCATCAACAGCGCGTCGTTGCGCGCCAGGCCAGGCACGGGGTTGCCGCTGTCGTCGGTTGAGGGCGCGCGCGCGCGGATGGCAAAGTCAACCAGCAAAATGGCGTTCTTGGTGACCAAGCCCATCAGCATCACGACGCCGATGACAGAAAAAATCGATAGCGTCGAGTTGAACATCAGCAGCGCCAGCACCACGCCAATGAGCGTCAGTGGCAGCGAGGTCATCAGCGCCAGCGGCTGGAAAAAGCTCTTGAACTGGCTGGCCAGAATCATGTAGATGAAGATCACTGCCATGGCCAGCGCCGACAGGGCGTAACCGAAAGCCTCGGCCATGTCTTTGACCGAGCCGCTGAACTTGTAGCCGTATCCCGGCGGCATGGCGATGCTGTCCATCGCTTTGCGAATGTCAGCCGACACCTCGCCAGCCGAGCGTGTGGACACGTTGGCGGTGATGGCCACCTCACGTGCCAAGTCACGCCGGTTGATTTGGTTCGAGCCAGTGGATTCGACGATGTCGGCCACCTGGTTCAGCCGCACGATGCGCGCGTTGCCGTCGGCGGTGGCACCCAGCGCAAACGGCAACTGGCCAAGGTCTTCAGTCTGGTTGCGCGCCGCGGGTGCGAGGCGTACGTTGACGTCGTAGGTCTGGTCGTCTGGGGCGCGCCAGTTGCCCACCGTCACGCCAGCGACCAGCGTGCGCAGCGCGCTGCCGATTTGTGCCACGCCCAGGCCCAGATCCGACGCTACGTCGCGGCGTACGCGCACGTCGAGCGTGGGCTTGTCGGGTTTGAGCGTCGAGTCAATGTCGACCAGGCCGGGGATGTCGCGAATCTTGTTCAGCGCCAGCGCATTGAGTCGGGTGAGCTCGCCCAGGTCAGAACCCTGGATGGAAAAGGCGATCTGCTTTTGCCCGCCCACCGGGTCCAGCAAACCGACATGGGTGACGGTGATGCCCGGTACCTGACGCAGGCGTTGGCGCAGCAGCACCGACATGGCGTCGACATTGCGTTGGCGCAGGTGGCGGTCGACCAGCCGGATGTAGACACTGGCGTAAATCTTGCCCTGCGCGTTGCCGGTGTTGATCGTGGTCAGCGTGTAGTTCACCTCCGGGAATGAGCGGATGATTGCCTCGACCTGTTTGGCGCGCTGTTCGGTGACCTCCAGTGACGACCCCACCGGCGTGTTGAAGGTAAGGTTGGTCTCCGAAAAATCGGACTTCGGCACGAACTCGGTGCCCAGCAGGGGAACCATGACGACGCTGCTGGCAAAGATGACCAAAGCCAAACCCACGGTGGCCAGTTTGTGCACCAGCGCCCAGCGCAAAATGTTTTGGTAGATGTCGACCAGCGCATCGGTACCGTAGTCAAACAAGGCGGTGACGCGGCCAATGGTCTTGTCGTACCAGGTGACCGGCTTGTGGTGTTTGCCCTGGGCCTCGATGCTGGGGTCGTGCCAGATGGAGGACAGCATGGGGTCGAGCGTGAAGCTGACGAACATCGACACCAGAACCGCCGCGACAATGGTCAGGCCAAACTCATGGAAGAACTTGCCAATGATGCCACCCATGAAGCCGATCGGCAAAAACACCGCAACGATGGACAACGTGGTGGCAAACACCGCCAGGCCGATTTCGCGCGTGCCGTCCATCGCCGCATCAAACGCGCTTTTGCCCATCTGCACGTGGCGCACGATGTTTTCTCGCACCACAATGGCGTCGTCGATCAGCAGCCCGACGCACAGGCTCAGCGCCATCATAGTGATCATGTTGACGGTAAAACCCAGCAGGTTCATGAAGAAAAACGTGCTGATCAGCGCAATCGGCAGCGTCAGCCCGGTGATGACGGTGGAGCGCCACGAGTTCAAAAACAAGAAGACGATCAGCACCGTGAGCAGGGCGCCTTCAAACAGCGTCTGCCGCACGTTGGACACCGACACCCGGATCTGGCGCGAGCCGTCGGTGATCTGCTGCAGCTTGACGCCCGGCGGCAATTGGTCTTGCAGTTCCGCCAGCGTCTTGTTGAGGTTGTCAACGACGCCAATGGTGTTTTCGTCCTGCGACTTCTGCACGCTCAAGAGCAGCGTGCGTTGCCCGTTGTAAAGCGCCAGGCTGTCGATTTCCTGCGCGCCGTCGTTGACCGTGGCCACCTGGTCGACACGCACCGGTGCGCCACCTTTGCGAGCAACGATGATGCGGCCAAAGTCTTCCGGGCGCTGCACCCGGGCGGCGAGCTGGATCACGCGGTCTTGCTGCAACGAGCGGATCGCGCCCGCCGGGTAGTCCTGGTTCTCGCTGCGCACCGCGGCCACCACTTGGTCGGGTGTGATGCCAAAGGCTTCGAGCGCCTGCGGATTCAGGTACAGGTTGATCTCGCGCTTGCTGCCGCCCACCAGCGTGACCGAGCCAACGCCGCGCACGTTCTCCAGGCGCTTCTTGAAGACCTGTTCGGCCCAGTTGGTGAGCTCGACCGGGTTCATTGCCTTCGCCCCAGCGCGGCTGTCGGGCAACACCGCTACCGACCAGATGGCGCGGCTGGCCGGGTCAAAACGCAGCACGCGCGGCTCTTTCACCTCGGTGCGCAGAGTCGGGCGGATGGCAGCTACTTTTTCGCGCACGTCTTCGGCGGCCTTGCGCCCGTCCATGTGCAGGCCAAATTCGATGATCACCACCGACTGGCTCTCGTACGAGCGTGACGTTAGCGCGTTGATGCCGGCAATCGAGTTGACCGCCTCCTCGATTTTTTTGGTGACTTCACTTTCGACAATTTCCGGTGATGCGCCGGGGTAATCGGTGCTGATCACCACCACCGGGAAATCGATGTTGGGAAACTGGTCGACTTGCAGGCGCTGCATCGAAAACAAACCCAGCACCACCAGTGCCAGCATCATCATGGTGGCAAAGACCGGGTTGTTCAGGCTGATACGGGTGAACCACATGAAAGTACCGCCTTACTTTTGCGCGGTCAGGACGACTTGGGTGCCTTCGCGCAGCACACCGACCGCGCCGGCAATGACGGTGCTGCCCGCGCTCACCCCGCTGATTGCCACCAGCGTTTGGCCCGCCACCTCACTGCGCGCGCCGGGCTGAACCTGCACGTGCTCTACCTTGTTGTCTTGAACCACCTGCACGTAGGCTTGCGGCTGGTCGGTGCGGATGGTGGTCAGTGGAACAACGGTCGTTTGGAGTGAGCCGACGGTCAACGCGCCTTGCGCATACTGGCCATGACGTAATGTCGCCTGGGGCTGGACCGACAAATACACCATGACCGCCCGGCTGCCCGCTGCGGTGCTGGGATTGACGCGTACCACCCGTGCTGCCACGGTTTGTGCACTGCCTTCAACCTGCAGCGTGGCGGCTTGCCCAATCTGGACCCGCAGGGCGTCGGCAGCAGACAACGCCGCCGCCAGCTCCAACTGGCTCAAATCGACAATCTCAAGGACGCGGGCATCCACGCCAACGCGCTCACCGGGTTGCGCCAGCCGCTGCGACACCTGGCCGGAGATGGGCGCGCGAAGCAAAGTGTCGTCCATGCTCTTGGCGGCCACGTCTGCACCGGCTTGCGCTGCCGCAAACGTGGCCTGCGCTGCGGCCAGGCTGGCTTGCGACGAGACAAGGGCGGTCGAAGATATGAATCCTTGGGTTACCAGTGCCGCGTTGTTGTCGTAGTTGCGCTGGGCGATGTCGACCTGCGCCTTGGCCGCTTGCGCCTGCTGGCGTGCCTGGCGCAGACGCGCCTGCGCTTCGGTGGGGTCGATGTGGCCGAGCACCTGACCCGCCTTGACCGCGTCGCCCTCGCGCACGGTCAAACCTTGCAGCTCGCCGCTGACACGCGCCTTGAGTACAGCGGTGCGCACAGCCTGCAGCGGACCTGCCAGCGCCACCGTCAGCGGCAAGGTACGCTCTTTCACCTTGATCAGGTCTTGCGGCTGCAGGTTAATCGAGACCTGTGTTTTCAGTGCTGCTTGTTGCGCCTGCAACGCCGCTTGCTGCGTTTTGCGTGCGGTCAGGGTGCGCAGGCCACCGGCCAGCAGCAAGGCCCCCAGCAGTGCCAGAAGTGTCCATTTCAACCAGGGTTTCATGTCGTTCAGTGCTCCAGGAAAAAAGGGGTGAAATCAGTGCGCGCTCAAGCCGTGCAACAGCATTTCAAGTTGTGTCTCGAGATAAGTGACCGGGTCAATTTGCGTGTGTTGGTCGCAACAGGGGCCAAAAGAATGTTTCCACAACACCAGAAAAAGCAGCGGTGCCAGGATCAGGAAGACGCCGTATTTCAGATCGATCGGGTGGAATTCACCGCGCGCCATGCCGCGCTGCAATATGCGCGCGAGCAGCGCGTTGCCCGGTTCAATGACTTCCTGGCGATAAAAAGCGACCAGTTCGGGAAAGTTGCCGGCCTCGCTCATCATCAGTTTGGGGATGCCCGACGCTTTGGTTGAGCCGATCAGCTCCCACCAACTGAACAAGGCGTAGCGCAGCATGTCGCGTGAGCTGCCTTCAAAGTGATCAATCTCGTCGCTCCAGCGGCTGAGGTGGTCCGACAAATGTTCGCGCACCACCGCCTTGAACAGGTCTTCCTTGCTGGGGAAATAGAGAAACAACGTGCCTTTGGAGACGCCGGCGCGGTGCGCGACTTCTTCGACCCGGGTGGCGCTGAAACCTTTTTCCACGAACAAGTCCAGCGCCGCGGACAGCAGTTCGCCCGGACGGGCATCCTTGCGACGGGCGCGGCGGGTGGGGGCGTTGGCGATGGGCAGCATGAAGTGCAGTTGATTTTTAATGACTCGGCGGTTATTAATGTAGCAAATCGCCGAACTACAGTCAACGCCAAGGACCAAGCCTCAAGGCGAGCATGGGTGTCATTGGACAAGCAGTTCCACCACCACCGGCGCGTGGTCGCTGGGGCGCTCATTCTTGCGCGGGGTTTTGTCAATCCAGCAAGCGCTGGCATGGGCCTTGAGTGCGTTGCTGATCAGGATGTGGTCGATGCGCATGCCGTGGTTGCGCCGGAACGCCATGTCACGGTAATCCCACCACGAATAGCTTTTGGGCGGTTGGGTAAACAAGCGGTGGGCGTCTGTCAGACCCAGCGCGGTCAAGGCTTGCAGGTGGTAGCGTTCTTCGTCGGTGCAATGAATCTGGTCACGCATGCCCTCAGGGTCCCAGGTGTCGGCATCGTCAAAGGTGATGTTGAAGTCGCCCATTAACACCAGATTCGGGTGGGTTTGCAGCTCGCTGCGCAGCCAGGCGCGAAGCCCGTCAAGCCAGGCCATCTTGTACTCAAACTTGTCGCTGCCTGGCTCCTGGCCGTTGGGGAAGTAAGCGCCCACCACAAGCAGCGTTTGCGCTGACGCGCCCAGTGGATAGGTGGCGCTGAGCACGCGCGCCATGTCGTCGTCAAAACCGGGGATGTTTTTGACCACATCGGCGGCAGGCGCACGCGAGATCAGCGCCACGCCGTTGTAGGTCTTCTGGCCAAAGCATTGCGCGTTGTAACCGGCTTGGGCGAAGGCGGCGTGTGGGAATTTGTCGTCGGTGAGTTTCAGTTCTTGCAGCGCCAGCACATCGACCGGATTGGCGGCCAGCCAGTCCAGCACCTGGGGCAGGCGCACGGTGAGGGAGTTGACGTTCCAGGTGGCAAGTTTCATATATAAAATCGGGCTCTAGCCCTTATAAATAAAGCGCAAGCAGCTATTAAAATTGAGGTAATTCAGCGGGCGGCAACCGGTGGTAGGTGACAAAACTGAAGGCCAAGCCGCTGCCGGCGGTGTGCGATTCTCTCGCCACCTCATGCCATGTCGGGCCAAAAACAGGCGCAAAGGCATCGCCTTCAAACACCGCATCAATTTCTGTCACCACGGCCTGAGTGGCCAGTGGCAAAGCCTGGGCATAGACCTCGGCGCCGCCAATGACCCAGGCGGTGCTGTCAGGCGGGCACATGGCGCAGCCTTGTTCGATGGAATGCGCCACCTGCGCGCCCTCTGCCTGCCAGTGGGTTTGGCGCGTCACGACGATGTTCGTCCGCCCGGGCAGTGGTCGGAATTTGTGTGGCAGCGAGTCCCAGGTTTTGCGCCCCATGATCACCGGGCAGCCCAGGGTGAGGCGTTTGAAGTGCGCCATGTCTTCGGGCAGATGCCAGGGCAGGGTGTTGTTGGCGCCGATGACACCGTTGCGGGCGCGGGCAAAAATCAGGTTCAGTTGCATGATCAAGTGATAGCGGTTGTGGCGCGCTTTCGCGGCGGCAGCAAGACCGCGGCAATGGCCCCCATCACGCACAGCATGGCGGCAAAGTCTTGCCAGGTGGGGCGCTCGCCGATGAGTGCGGTGGCGCTGATTGTCCCCACCAGCGGGACCGCCATGATGCTCATGGCACTGGTGGACGGCGGCAGGTGGCGTGCCAGCCCAAACCAGATGATCTGCGCAAAGCCGTAGTTGATCAGTGCGCCGTAGGCCAGGCTGCCCCACATCGGTGTTGAGAACTGCCAGGTCGGCCAAGGCTCCAGCGCGGCGGCAAACACCCACAGGCAGACGCTGGCCAGTATCAGCATCCAGACAGTGAGTGTTTCCATCGGTATGGTCAGGTGTGCGCGGCGCATCATCAGCGTGCCAATGGCCCAGCTCAGGGCGGCACCTTCCATCCAAAGAATGCCAAGCGGCCGTCCAGAAAGCGCCGTTAGCTCATTAAAAGTGAGCAAACCAATCGCCAATGCGACTGCTGCAGCGGCAAAGCTGACGCGCCGGGTGAGTTGTTCTTTGAACAGCAGCACGCCCAACAGCACCGTCCAGATCGGCATGGTGAAGCCCAAAATAGCGGCGCGTCCGCTGGCGAGTTCTTTCACGCCCAGAATCGCCATGGTGTGCCAACCCAGCACGTTGGGCAAGCCCAGCGTGGCGACACTGCGCCACTCGCGGCCCTGCGGCCACATGCGCACGCCCTTCATGCGGTAAAAGGCAAACAGCCATAGCGCACCAAAACTCATGGTCAGCGCGCGAAAGTACAGCGGTGAGAGCTCGCGCAGGCTGTACTTCATCATCGGCCAGTTGGTGCCCCACATCAACGTCAGAGCCACCAGGCTCCAGAGTTGGCGGCGGCTGATGTGCGCGCCGCTCACACCGCCACCGGGGCTTTGATGGCCGGATGGCACTGGTAGTTTTGTACCTCAAAGTCTTCCAGCTGGTAATCAAAAATGCTAGCGGGCTTGCTTTTAACGACAAGGTCTGGATAGGCAAAAGGCTCTCTACTGAGCTGCAGCGCCACCTGCTCGGCGTGGTTGGCGTAGATGTGGCAGTCGCCACCGGTCCAGATGAAGTCGCCCACCTCCAGGTCGCACTGCTGCGCCACCATGTGCGTGAGCAGCGCGTAGCTGGCAATGTTGAACGGCACGCCCAAAAAGATGTCGGCGCTGCGTTGGTAGAGCTGGCAGCTGAGCTTGCCTTTGCCGCCGGGCGTAGCGGGTGGGGCCACGTAGAACTGGAAGAACGCGTGGCACGGCATCAGCGCCATCTGGTCCAGTTCGGCCACGTTCCAGGCGCTGACGATGACGCGACGTGAATCGGGGTTGGTTTTGAGCGTGTCAATCACCTGTTGAATCTGGTCAATGTGGCCACCGTCGGGCCGGGGCCAGCTGCGCCATTGCACGCCATACACCGGCCCCAGACTGCCGTCGGCGCGCGCCCATTCGTCCCAGATGGTGCAGCCGCGCTCTTGCAGCCATTTCACATTGTTGTCACCGCGCAAAAACCACAGCAGCTCGACGATGATGGCTTTGAGGAACACTTTTTTGGTGGTCACCAGCGGAAAGCCCTGGCGCAGGTCAAAGCGCATCTGGTAGCCAAACACGCTGGTGGTGCCGGTGCCGGTGCGGTCGGGCTTGAACACGCCGGTGGTCTGCACGTGGCGCAAAAAAGTTTCGTATTGGGACGAATCAGGCCTCAATTTCAATAGCCTCCAAAGAGTGCGTCAAGCGCGTTTTGAATGGTGAACTGGTGGATGCTCAAGTTACCAACAGGCGACTTAAGGGAACTGATGCCAACGGCACCAATTGCCGGCGTGTCCATGACCACCGGTGCACCGTTAACTTCAAATTCCGGGTTTAAGCCCATGAATTTGGACGGCAGAAGGTCTGCATGCCACAAAGGGACCAAGACACGTGTTTTGAATCCTTTGATGTGGTCGTTCTGGACATCAAGAAAGTAGGGAACGATCTGTGCATCCTGCGGGTCCGGATTGAGGTACACATCAAAGCGCGCCATGCTGATCCTCAACACGACCATCACCCAGAGACTTCCCCCAAGTTCGATACTTTGCCAGTGGCAAACCATACTTGGCCACCCGTTCGTTGTAGGCGGCCATGGCCTCTTTGTTGTCTTCGTTCCATTTTTCCCAGTAACGCCGTTTGACTTCGTCCGCCAGCAGTGTGTTGACGGTTTGCGACAGGTTCATGCCCATCTCGCGAGCAGCTTCCAGCACCTTGACGTTGAGTGACAGGTTGGTGGCCTTTTTGGTGGCATTTTCAAAATTCAGCATGAGTGAACTCCATGAATCATGCGCACAGTATATGCGTATGCTTGATGATTTTGGGCTTACCTGGGTGTCAGCACCCGCCCTGGGTTCATCAAATTCTGCGGGTCCAGCGCTTGTTTGATGGCGCGCATCAAGCTCAGCGCGACCGGTGATTTGTAGTGCGTCAGGTGCGCTACTTTCAGGCTGCCGACGCCATGCTCGGCCGAGATGGAGCCGCCAAACGCCGCCACCGAGTCAAACACAATACGGTTCACTTCGGGCTCGCGCTCACGCAAGAACACGGCGGCATCCACACCCAGTGGGGCTTGCACGTTGTAGTGCAAATTGCCGTCGCCCAGGTGGCCAAAGTTGACCAGCCGCACGCCGGGAATGGCAGCCGCCAGCAGCGCGTCGGTGGCCTGCACAAACGCCGGGATGCGTGAGATGGGCACGGAAATATCGTGTTTGATGTTCAGGCCTTCTTCGGCTTGCGCCAGCGGAATGCTCTCGCGCACTTGCCACAGCGCTTGCGCTTGCGTCAGGTTCTCTGCTACCACCGCGTCCGTCACGCAACCGGCCTCGAGTGCGGCTTCCAGCAGGGCTTCAAAACGCGCGCGGGCGTGTGCCTCGGATTCATGATCCGAGTTTTCCAGCAGCACGCAAAACGGCGCGGTTTGCCACAGCGGCACCCGCAGTTGTTTGAAGTGCCTGTTCACCAACTCGAGGGCAAATTGCCCCATCACCTCAAAGCCGGTCAGCCCCGCGCCCAGGTGGCGGTGTGCCAGGCCTAGCAGCGCAACAGCAGCGTCCATTGACGGCACGGCGGCCCAAGCAGTGAGCTGGGCGGCGGGCAGGGGGCTGAGCTTCATCGTGGCGGCGGTGATGATGCCCAGCGTGCCCTCGGAGCCGATATAAAGGTGGCGCAGGTCGTAGCCGGTGTTGTCTTTGCGCAGGCCACTCAAACCGTTCCAGATGTCGCCCTGCGCCGTCACCACCTCCAGCCCCAGGCACAGCTCGCGCGCGTTGCCCCAGCGCACCACCTGCGTGCCGCCAGCGTTGGTGCCCAGGTTGCCGCCCAGCGTGCACGAGCCTTCGGCGGCCAGGCTCAAAGGGAACAAGAAACCGGCTTCATGGGCGCGCTCTTGCAGGGTTTGCAGAATGCAACCAGCCTCGGCCGTCAGTGTCAAATTGGCGGGGTCAATCTGGCGCACAGCGTTCAGGCGTTGCAGGCTCAGCACCATCTGCTGACCCGAATCATCTGGCGTAGAGCCCACCACCAGCCCGGTGTTGCCGCCTTGCGGCACGATGCTGATGCCGCTGTGCGGCTGTGCCAACCGGTGCGCGGCACAGGCTTTGACCACCCGCGCCACCTCGTTGGTATTGGCCGGGCGCACCACCGCCAGTGGCTTGCCCTGGCTACGTTTGCGCCAGTCTTGCGTCCAGGCGCTCAAGTCACCTTGCGTGAGCACATGGGCGCTGCCCACGATGGCGGTCATTTCATTCAGCAGGGCGTTCATGGCCAGGGGCGTCATCAGTCACGATATGGGGGGTGCGCAAGCGCAGGCGCACATGCAGTGCGCAGGCGGCAAATAACAACAGGCACAGCACAATTTCTGCCATCGCCAGCGTGTTGCCAGGGGGTGCGTCGCTGTAGGCGCGCACCACGCCTTCGGTGAAATACAGCCACACCATCAGGCTGACCCAACGGTAGGTGTACATACGGTTTTTCAGCAAACCTGCCAGCGGCAGGCACAGCGGCAAGACCTTGAGCGCCAGCCAAGAACCGCCGGGGCGAATCGGTGCCAGCCAGAGTTCCCATGCCAGGCCCAGCGCAATTAGCCCGAGCAGGCTGGCAACCGCCAGCAGGCGGGTGGCGGCAACCGGGCCAGAGGGCGCGCGGGCAGGGACAATTTCGGATGCGTTCATCGGGGTGGCATCATAGCGGCCATGACTAATTTGCCCCAGCACCCCAGATCCTGGCCCCAGCGGATGGAGGAGTTTTTGCAGAACCTGCGCCGTTTTCCCTGGAAAAACACTGCCCAAACCCTGTGGGAGCGCTTCCGTGAGGATCGCCTGGGCCTGACCGCCAGCAGCCTGACCTTCACCACCACCATTGCGCTGGTGCCGTTTGTGACGGTGGTGCTGGCGGTGTTCACCGCGTTTCCAATGTTTGCCAAGTTGCAGGGCGTGCTGCAAAAGTGGCTGGTTGAAAGCCTGATTCCAGACAATATTGCGCGCCAGGTGCTGGGTTACCTGACGCAGTTTGCAGGAAAAGCCAGCAAGCTTGGCGGCGTCGGGTTGGCCGTGTTGTTTGTGACGGCGCTGGCATTGATTTTGACCATTGACCGCACCATGAACGGCATTTGGCGGGTTCGCCAGCCGCGCCCGCTGGGCCAGCGTGTGTTGGTGTATTGGGCGGTAATGACGCTGGGGCCGCTGCTGCTGGCGGTGAGCCTGAGCATCACCTCGTACGCGCTGTCCGCTTCCAAAGGTGTGGTGGGCGTGATGCCAGGGGGTATTCAACTTTTGCTGGACTCGCTGCAATTCGCGTTGCTGGCCTGGGGCATGGCTGCGCTGTACCACTATGTGCCCAATACCTCGGTGCGCTGGGGCCATGCCTGGGCTGGCGGGCTGTTTGTGTCGGCCGGGTTCGAGCTGGCCAAGCAATCGCTGGTGTGGTACTTGAGTCATGTACCAACCTATTCGGTGTTGTACGGGGCCTTTGCCACCGTGCCCATTTTGCTGATCTGGATTTATGTCGGTTGGGTCATTGTGTTGCTGGGCGCAGTGATTGCCGCCTATCTGCCCAGTCTGCTGATGGGCGTCAAGCGCCGCGCGCGGGCGCATGGTTGGCAGTTTTTGCTGGCCATTGAGGTATTGCAGCAGCTTGACCGGGTTCGCCTGTCACCCGACAAGGGCTTGAGTTCAGAGCAGTTGGCTACAGTATTGCAGGTGGATCAGCTGCAGTTGGAGCCTGTGCTGGAGGCGCTGCTGGCGCTTGATTGGGTCGGCTTGTTGCAGGAAGACCGCACCGATGCCAGCGCGCGTTGGGTGCTTCTGGCTGACCCAAAAGTGGTTTTGCTGGAGCCGTTGTTGAGCCTGCTGCTCTTGCAACGTGAGACCAGCACACAAAATTTATGGGACAGCAGCCGATGGGCCAGTCTGACCTTGCGTGATGTGCTATGAAATCTGAAAAATTTTGGTTGTGCATGATTTGCAACAGGTTTTGGGATACGCTTTAAGTAGATCGCAAAACAGGTAGACAATCAAACATCCGGGCCGGTCCTTGTTTGTTCTTCGGAGAAATTTTTGTCAACTTCTGAAAAGTTGAAAAGGCCGATTTTTTACGGCCTCATGGCGTTTGCCCTCGCGCTGGCGATCAGCACAGCTGTGGTTGCAACGCTGGCCAAGTCGCGCCGGCAGATCGAACGTAGCAACGCTTCGGCGGTAGCGGCGGCGCATGCCCAGGCGTTGCAAAAAAATCTGCTGCAGGCCTTGTCGGCAACGCATGCGCTGGCCTCATGGGTGCGGTTGGGCAACGGTGATATTGCGCAGTTTGACGCGCTGGCCAGCGACATGTTGCCTTTATACCCCGGCGTCTCGGCGCTGGCGCTGGAGCCCGGTGGCGTGATCAGGCGTATTGCCCCGCTGGCAGGCAATGCCGACGCCATTGGTCTGGATTTGTTGCAACATCCCGACCGTGAAAAGGAAGCACACCTGGCGCGCGACAGCGGCCAACTCACGCTGGCCGGGCCGTTCAATCTGGTGCAGGGTGGTCTGGGTGCCCTCGGGTTTTTTCCGGTGTTTCTTGCCGATGCGCAGGGGCGACAAGTTTTTTGGGGTTTTACCAACGTGATTTTGCGTTTACCCGAGGCTTTGGGGTCGGCGCAGTTTGGTCATTTGGTCAAGCAAGGATTTGATTACGCGCTTTGGCGGGTAGATCCGGCAACGGGTGGCCGTCAAGTGATTGCGCAGGCAGGGCCGGACCTGACGGTGCCGGTTGATTTCAAGCTGGATGTGCCCAACGCGCAGTGGACGTTGAGCATTGCGCCCATGGCTGGCTGGAGCCATTCCGGCCGACGCTATGAAGAATTTGCGCTGGGCTTGTTGCTCAGCGCGGTGATAGGCTGGTTGACGTTCAAGGCCTTGTCGGGCAAGGAGCAGACCAAAAATTTGACGCGTGATCTCGATAGCCGCACAAATGAACTCGCCCAAGCGAACCAGCAGCTCAACGAAACCCTGAATGCGCTGCCTGACCTGTTGTTTGAGATTGATCTGCACGGGCGTTACCTCAAAGTTCACACGCCGCGCCAGCAATTGCTGGTGGCGCCGCCTGAACGCTTGCTTGGACGAACGGTCCAAGACGTGATGCCGTCCGACGCCGCAGCGGTATGTATGGCGGCGTTGCAAGAAGCCAACGGATGTGGGGTGTCGATTGGGAAGCAGTTGGCGTTGGCGTTACCGCAGGGCACGCGGTGGTTTGAACTGTCGGTTTCGCGCAAGAGTCATGCTGACGGTCAGGAGCCGACGTTTGTGGCCTTGTCCCGCGATGTGACGCTGCGCAAACTGGCCGAACAAAAAGTCGAGCGCTTGACCAGGCTGTACGCTGCGTTGAGCCAGTGCAATCAAGCCATTGTGCATTGCCGCGACGAAGCTGAATTGTTTGCCATTCTCTGTCGCGATGCAGTCAATTTTGGTGGCATGAAGTTAGCGTGGATTGGCAAACCCGATACCGCAGGGCAGTCGGTATTTCCGGTGGCCTGGTTCGGCGACGGCGCCAGTTACCTGGAAGGCGTGGGTGTCAGCCTGGATCCGGCCAACCCCGCCAGCCATGGGCCGGTGGGTACCGCCATGCGCGAAGATCGCCCCTGCTGGTGCCAGGATTTCCAGAGCGATCCGGCCACCGCGCCGTGGCACGAACGTGCCCGGCAGTATGGCTGGGCGGCAGTGGCGAGCCTGCCGCTCAAGCAAAAAGGGCAGGTCGTTGGCGCTTTTTCAGTGTACTCGGGTGTTGTTGACGCGTTTGATGAACCCGTGCAGGCGCTGTTGATGGAAATGGCGATGGACATCAGCTACGCGCTGGATCGCATGGCCGACGATCGTGATCGCCAGCAGGTTCAGCAGCGTTTGCTGGAAAGCGAAGAGCGTTACCGCACCGCGTTTCGCACCAGCCCCGACGCGGTCAACATCACCCGCTTGTCAGATGGTTTGTACCTGGACGTCAACGACGGCTTTACCCGTTTGACCGGGTGGAGTTACGACGAAACGGTCGGTCAAACAGCAGCACAAATCAGTATCTGGCGGGATGGAGCCGACCGTCAGCGGCTGGTCGATGCGTTGCGCCAGGATGGCCGTTGTACCAATCTGGTTGCCGATTTTGTCAAGAAAGACGGTGGCGTCATTCACGGGCTGATGTCGGCTGAATTGGTGCGTCTCAACGGTGTGGATTGTTTACTGTCGATCACCCGTGACGTGACCGATATGCGTCGTGCTGAAGCACAAATTGAGCGCCTGGCGCATTTTGACCAGCTCACTGGCTTGCCCAACCGCAGTCTGGTACGCGAACATTTTGAGCTGATGCGCAGTCTGGCCCAGCGTGGCAGCGAGCGTCTGGCCATGATGTTTCTGGACCTGGACCACTTCAAGAGCATCAACGATACCTTGGGGCACAGTGTGGGCGACCAATTGTTGATCGAAGTGGCGCGTCGGCTGACGGCTGCGCTGCGTGCGCAAGACAGCTTGTCGCGTATGGGGGGTGATGAATTCATTTTGTTGTGTCCCGCTGTGGACGCCGAGGGTGCCGCCCAGGTGGCGGGCAAGATCATCCAGGCTCTGGCTGCGCCCTGCTTGATTGACCGCCTGGAGTTGGCCAGCACGGTGTCCATTGGCATTGCCATGTACCCCGAAGACGGGCAGGACTTCGAGACCCTGTCCAAGAACGCCGACACGGCAATGTACCGCGTCAAGCAGGCGAATCGCAATAATTTTTGTTTCTTTACCCAGGAGATGCAGGCTCAGTCCGAGCGCGCACTGAGCTTGGTCAATGCCATGCGACACGCCATTGAACGGCATGAGTTTGCGCTGTATTACCAGCCCCAAATTGCACTGCAAGACGGGCGCGTCGTCGGGGCCGAGGCCTTGCTGCGCTGGCGCAATGCCGAATTTGGCGCCTTGTCGCCGATGGAGTTCATCCCGATCGCCGAAGACAGTGGCCAGATACTGGAAATTGGTGAATGGGTATTGCGCACCGCCGTGGCCCAGGCCAAAGCATGGCAAGAAACAGGCTTGCCAGCGTTGACCGTTGCCGTTAACTTGTCGGCGGTGCAGTTTCGCCATCCGAACCTGTTTGACTTGATCATGCAGATACTGGAAGAAGCAGAGTTGCCGCCGCAGTATCTTGAAATTGAATTAACCGAAGCCACCGCCATGGATAACCCGGTGTCAGCCATCGCGCTGATGAACCGTTTGCACGAACGCGGTGTAGGAATGTCGATCGACGACTTTGGCACCGGTTATTCGTCGCTGAGTTACCTGAAAAAATTCAAGGTCTCCAAACTCAAGATCGACCAGTCTTTTGTGCGCGATATTGGCGACGACGCTGACGACAAGGCGATTGTCTCGGCCATCATCAACCTGGCCAGTAGCTTGGGCATGCACACCATTGCCGAAGGCGTAGAGACTGCAGGCCAGTTGGCTTACCTGCGGCTGCAGGGCTGCGACGAGGTACAGGGGTTTTACTTCAGCAAACCCGTGCCAGCAGCACAATTTGAGACCTTTTTGCGCGAGCAGCAGGTGGTCTAGTACGCCAAGGTTCGAGCAAAATCAGGCCAATGTATTTTGATAAATCACGCTGCCGAATCCTGATTTGTGACGGCTCGCGCACGCACATCGCGCGCCTGGTTGTGCTGTTGCACAAAGATGGCTACAGCGACGTGACGCAGGCGCACTTTGACCTGGTGATGTTTGATGCGGGCATGCCGGGCTCGGCTCTTGACGACCACCGAAGAGCGCTACAAGAGCAACGAACGCATACTCAGCACCGTCATGATCCTTGAGCACATGAACTTTCCCACCGTGGCCGAGGCGGTGCATTCGCTGCGCGAGCTGGCGTTGCGCGGTGATATTGATCGTGATTTGTTTGACCTGTTTTTGCGCGCGGGTGTGTACGCCACCTATGCAAGAAAGTTTCTCCATGCCGAGCAGCTTGACGGGCTCGACGCGGCAAGTGATTGGCTTGCGCCCTTGCCATGACCGAGCCCGCTGCCAGGATGCAAAAAAGTGTTTGGTATTGGCTTTTGGGGGTTCGCGGTCGGATCTATTGGCTGATGCCACCGGCATTGGTGGCGCTATGTATGTTGGTGGCGCTGTGGGAGCCGGTCACACTGCAGGTGCTGCGCCATACGCTGTTTGACCAGTACCAGCGCTGGCAACCCAGGCCCTACACCGCGGCGCCGGTGCGCATCATCGACATCGACGACGAAAGTTTGCGTCGCTTTGGCCAGTGGCCCTGGCCTCGCACCCGCTTGGCAGAGCTAACCCAGAAGCTGCAATCAGCGCAGCCAGCGGTGGTGGCGTATGACATGCTGTTTGCCGAACCGGATCGCACGTCGCCACAGGTCATGCTCGGCATCTGGCAACTTTCTGGTGCGGCACGGGCGCAGGTTCAGGCCTTGCCAGACCACGATCAAGTGTTGGCGAGCGTGCTGGCCAATGGCCCTGTGGTGTTGGGCCTGTCGCTGGAACGTGCCAGTCAGCCGGGCCAGCCCGCCGCTGTGAAAACACGGTTTGTGACCGTGGGTGAGGCAGCACAACCGTATTTGCACGCTTTTTCGGGCGCCATCAATCCGCTGCCGCAACTGGCTGAGAGTGCCGCCGGCTTGGGCGCAATGACCTTTGTGCCCGACGCCGACGGCGTGGTGCGGCGCGTTGCGCTGCTGGTGCGTGTGGGGGATGCCTTGGTGCCCACCCTGGCAACAGAGACCTTGCGGGTTGCGCAAGGGGTCAGCAATGTGCTGGTGCGCAGCGTTGCGAGGCAGGGGGTGGGTGTGGCCGATGTGCGCATCGGCCAACTCACCCTCCCGACAACCGACAAAGGCGGGGTGTGGGTGCATTATTCCCAGCCCGAGCCTGCGCGCACCATTGCCGCCTGGAAGGTGCTTGAGGGGCAGGTAAGCGCTGCCGAATTGGCCGGCAAGTTGCTGCTGGTGGGCACCTCAGCGCAGGGGTTGATGGATTTGCGGTTTACCCCCTTAGGCGCGATTGCGCCGGGCGTGGAAATACACGCGCAGTTGCTGGAGCAGGTGCTCACCGGTGGTGGGTTGACTTACCCCAGCTGGTCGCCGGCTTTGCAAATCATCAGCGCTGCAGCCGCCGGGTTGACGATGGGTTACATCGCGTTAAGCGCTGCCGCACTGGTGTCTCTGGCCTGGTTTGTAGGTTTGTCAGGTTTGCTGGCGGCCGCAGCCTGGGCAGCCTTCAGCCGCTATGGCTTGTTGATCGACGCTGTCGTGCCGCTGTTGACCCTGCTGGTGTGCTACGGCAGTTGCAGCGTGGTGCATCATCTGGCAACGGAGCGGCGCCAGCGCTGGATCAGACAGGCGTTTTCGCGCTACGTCTCGCCCAACCTGGTCAACTACCTGATCAAGCAACCTGGCGCGCTGGAACTGGGCGGCCGGCGTCAGGAATGCAGTTTTGTGTTTACTGATCTCACCGGTTTTACCACCATGATCGAAGGCATGGATCCCGGCGCGGCGGTGAGTTTGCTCAATGATTACCTGGACGGCATGATTGCCATTGTGTTTGCGCATCAGGGCACGCTCGATCGAATCGTGGGTGACGCATTGGTGATCATGTTTTCTGCGCCAGTGGTGCAGCCGGACCACCGCGCAAGGGCGCTGCACTGTGCCTGGGAAATGCACCTGTTTTCAGAGAGCTATGTGGCCGATCTGGCTGGGCGTGGCATTCATTTTGGTACCACGCGTATTGGTGTGCACTCGGGCGAGGTGATCGTTGGCAACTTTGGTGGCAAGACCATTTTTGACTATCGCGCACTCGGTGACCCGATCAACGCCGCAGCCCGCCTGGAAACGGCCAACAAACACTTTGGCACACTGATGTGCGTATCACAGGCGACGCTCTCAGGCTGCCCTGAGTGGCCCGTCAGGCCCATCGGCAAGGTGTTGTTCAAGGGCAAATTGCGGTGGCTTCAGGTCTTTGAGCCGCTGCCACCCGATGCCGCCGCTGACGCCGAATACCTGAACGCGATGAACCTGTTGCACCAGGGACAGGCGCACGCAGCGCTGGCGGCTTTTGAAACGCTGGCACGCCGGCGTGCCCATGACCCGTTGGTGGCACTGCACCTGCAGCGCCTGCGTGCGGGTCAGGCCGACGACGCGATCACCCTGAGCGAAAAGTAGGTGGCCAGAAGGCTTATCGCACCAGTATCTCGACACGCCGGTTGCGTGGCTCGGGTACGTCGTCTGCGGTGGGGATCAGCAAGTTTTTTTCACCATGGGATTCCACCGAGATGCGATCGGCAGACAACTGCGCGGTGCTGATCGACTGTGCAACCGTTTGCGCGCGCGACAACGCCAATTGGAAGTTGGCGTTGTCGTCGCCCTGGGTGTCGGAATGGCCCACCACAGACACGTCCGCACCCGGACGGCGCTGAATTTCGGCCAGGATTTGCGGGATCAAGCCCTGGGATTCAGGCGTCAGGGTGGCGCCACCAGTTTCAAAATACAGCAGATAGCTGACAGGTGCTTGTGGCGCGGCGGCCATGGCAGCACCAAAGTCTTTGCGAAGCTGTTCGTCGCTCAAGACAAACGTTTTGCCTGGCGCGGTGTCCAGTTCAGCGGCTTGGCTTTTGCTGTCGAGCAGGGTTTGCCCTTTGGCGTTGCTGACCAGCACCTGGCCCACTCTACCGTCTTGGTCAGGCAACAAGGCGACATAGCCCTTGCTGGCACAACCGGCCAGCGCCAGCACAAGCAAGCTGCCGAGCAGACAGCGTGAAAATAGGCAGGAAAGCATCGCTTTGCGTGTATTCACGATTTACTCCTTGGCGACAGACAGAACAAAGTGCGTACCCCGCACGCCGATGTTGCCCGTGGGTGTGCGCACCGTCACCGCCTGCGGCCGCAACTTGGCCATCACACCCGAGACATAGTTGAGTGTGCCCTGAGTCATGCGCGCATCCAGCCGCAGTTGACTTTGTGCCGGGGCAAACATGAATTCTTCCAACGCCAGTTCAGTATTGGGGCCGATGGACAGCAGCGTGTTGTCTTTGAGGGTCACGCCCATGCTGGCATCAGGCCCGGTTTTGAGGAGGGTTGAGCGCACCAAGGCGGCTCCGGGTGCTGCAGGTACCGATCGGCCGGCCACCACCAGGCTGGCATTGCCTTGTGCGGTCTTCACAAAGCCAATGATGGCATCTTCAGCGGCAGCAGTGCCAGCGCCAAAGCAGCAGCCCAGCGCGCACAAGGCGATGCAGAGGGTGTGTTTCATGAGGGTTTCCCGTAGAGCAAAGATGGGCGCTATTTTGCGTCGCTTGTCGTTGTTTGCAAGAAATCGCGTATGGCAAAAAGCGTGTCGTCCGGCGCCTCGGTCATCTGGTTGTGGCCTACGGGCACCATACGTATTTGCACTGTCTTGCCACTCGCGCGTGCTGCGGTGATCAGGCCTTGCGCGGCTTTAGGCGGGGTCATCTGGTCTTGCGAGCCGAGCAGAAACAGCACGGGACAGCTGATTTGCGTGATGGCGGCGTCAGCGTTGCGGTAACTGTCGCAGGCCTTGAAGCCACGCTCAAAAACATTAACTCTCGTGTTGCTGGCCAGCACGCGCCGCCCCAGGGCAAGGCCCGCGCCGTACACCCAGGTACCCGGCCCAAGCGCTGATGGCACGGGTGCGAGGGTGCTGCGCGAAAAGATATTGACCAGCTTGATCGCCTGCTCGGGGTTGCTGACAGAGGCCTCCAGCAACGCAGTTGACACCCGCATCGGTGCGGCGGCACCTACCAGCACCAGGTGCGTGACCCGCTCTTTCAGGCGTGCCGCCGCTTCCAGCGCAATCAACGATCCCCAGCTGTGGCCCACCAAGGCAGCTGTTTGCACGCCAGCAGTGTCAAGCAGCGCAGCAATGAAATCCGCTGCCTCTTCCACACTGGCGGGCGCCTCGCCCTGGCTGCGGCAGTGGCCAGGCAGGTCCAGCGCCAGCACGTTGAAGCCGTGGTGCGCCAGGTAGCGCGTTTGCAGAATCCAGACGCTGTGGTCGTTCAACACACCGTGGATAAAGACAACGGTAGGCTTGGTCGCATCAAACGGCTTGCCGCCGGTGTAGCAGTACGTGGGGGCGTTGTTAACAGTGAAATACATGGCGAACTCGCTCAAAAATATATGACAAATTGGCCTCTAGCCCTTATTTAACAAGCGTAAGCAGCTATTTAAATAATAGTTTCCAGACCTCTTGGCAGATCATCTGTCAGCCACGTTCGGCCGCCTTCAGCGCGCGTTTGAGATCGTCTAAAAGATCATCGGGGTCTTCCAGGCCAATGCTCAGGCGGATCGTCCCC
>Ga0210014_1000624_pt1 | contig 29074 bp, 24 predicted proteins | sample CryGeymeta201519_FD_183983 | JGI IMG/M metagenome (GOLD analysis project Ga0210014, IMG submission 183983) | Groundwater microbial communities from Crystal Geyser aquifers in Utah, USA - Crystal Geyser metaG 2015-19 (SPAdes) (version 2) | ecosystem: Environmental > Aquatic > Deep subsurface >...
GCGGGGTTGATGTCGATCTGCCGCAGACGATTGCCGAAGTCGAGGCCCGCGATGTTGCTGACAGCAATCGCTTGCATGCGCCTTTGAAACGCGCTGCCGACGCTATAAATATCGATTCCGACGGGCGCAGTATTGAAGAGGTTCTGGCCCTGATGCTGAGGGAAGTCCACTGCGCGCTCGCGGGCAAAGGTCAGTTACACTGATGGAAATTCTACTTGCCCAAAGTGCCGGCTTCTGTTTCGGGGTCAAACGTGCCACTCAGATGGCCTTTGACGCTGTCAACCACTACTCGTCTTTACAATCTCTCGGCCCGCTGATTCATTCGCCTCAGATGGTTAAAAAGCTTGAAGACCACGGAATTCGGGTCTGCCATCAGGTGGAAGATGCCGACGGTGATGCCCTGATCGTCCGCTCTCATGGCGTGACCGCAACCGAAATGACCGCGTTGCATGCTTCCGGCAAGGCGGTGGTTGATGCCACCTGCCCCTTTGTGACTCGGGCGCAGAAGCACGCGGCTGAACTGAGCCGCGATGCCGGGTTGCTGGTGATCGTCGGCGAAGCGCATCATCCGGAAGTAAAGGGCATACTTTCTTACGCGACCGGTGATGTCCAGGTGGTGGCTAACGTCGAGCAGGCGCGGAAACTGCCCCAGTGTCGCAAAATGGGGATTATTGCCCAGACCACCCAGTCGCTGGACAACTTTCGTGAGATTGTCGGGGTGTGTCTGGAAAAGACCCGCGATCTGAAAATTTACAATACCATCTGCGATGCCACCAGCGTGCGCCAGGAAGAAGCCGTCGCGATTGCCCGTCAGGTTGAGCTGATGCTGGTGGTGGGTGGCTATAACAGTGCGAACACCAGGCGGCTGGCCGAGCTTTGCCGCGAACAGGGCACCACAACCCATCATCTTGAAACGGCGGCTGAGATTGACCCCGCATGGTTTGCCGGAATCGATCGTGTCGGACTGACGGCGGGCGCCTCAACCCCGCAGTTTCTGATCGAAGAAATCATCACCCGTCTGCGAACATTTTAACTTTTTTTCAGTCTGCTTTCATTCTGCAGCAATAACTAACCTGCTGAAAAATATTGCTTTGTTTTTCAAAATAGCTGTGATATTGTGCGCGTCTCGCAAGAGCCTGCCGTCGCAAGGCGTCGGGAAATACGTAAGGGGGTTTTATCCCAATGGTTGAAGGAAAAGAAATGTTGGACGAAGAAATGGACCTTGAGTCCGGAGAAGAGAGTTTCGAGGATCTGCTTAACGAGTATGAGCAGGGTGGCCTTGAGCTCAAGCGTAACGATGTCGTATCTGGTACCGTGGTTCAGGTGAATCCGGACTCGGTGGTGATCGATGTTGGTTACAAGTCGGAAGGCGTTATCCCGCTGCGTGAATTTGCCAACGAAAAAGGTGAAATCAACGTCAAGGTCGGTGATGTCTACGATGTTCTGTTTGGTGGCGGCGAAAGCGACAGTGGTATGATCAATCTGTCCAAAGAAAAAGCCGACCGGCAGAAAATCTGGAACGGGCTCGAAGAAGGAGCCGAGGTCGAAGGACGCATTGTCACCCGCATCAAGGGTGGACTGTCGGTCGACATCGGGGTCAATGCTTTTCTGCCAGGTTCGCAGGTTGATCTGCGCCCGGTACGTAACCTTGACAAGGTGATTGGCGAAACCTTCCGTTTCAAAATTATCAAGCTCAACAAGCGGCGTGGCAATATTGTGCTGTCGCGGCGGGTTCTGCTGGAAAAAGAGCGCGAAAGCCTGCGTAGCGGCACCCTGGAAAACCTGCTTGAAGATCAGGTGGTCGAGGGTGTAGTCAAGAACCTCACCGATTATGGTGCGTTCATTGATTTGGGCGGGATTGACGGCCTGCTGCATATTACCGATATGTCCTGGGGACGGGTTAAGCATCCATCCGATATCCTTGCCGTTGGTGACAAAATCAATGTCAAAATTCTCAAGTTTGACCGCGAAAAAGAACGCGTGTCCTTGGGTCTCAAGCAGATTGCACCCGATCCCTGGCTGGATGTGCAGTCCAAATATCCGGTTGAAACCAAGGTCACCGGCAAGGTTGTCAGTCTCACCGATTACGGTGCATTTATCGAGCTGGAAGAAGGCGTTGAAGGCTTGATCCATGTTTCGGAAATGAGCTGGACCAAGCGCATTAAGCATCCGAACAAAATTTTGAATATCGGCGATGATGTCGAATCGGTGGTTCTGGCCTTAGATACGGACAACCGCCGGATTTCCCTTGGCCTCAAACAGGTCGAACCTAACCCCTGGGAAGTGATTGGCGAGAAATTCCCGATTGGCACCATTATCGAAGGCCAGGTTAAGAACATCACGGACTTTGGCGTTTTTGTCGGCGTTGATGAAGGCATTGACGGCCTGGTGCATATTTCGGATCTGTCCTGGACTAAGCGCATCAAGCATCCGTCAGAAGCCTTTAAAAAGGGTGACGTCGTCAAGGCCGTGGTGCTGAATATTGATCGTGAAAATGAGCGCTTCTCTCTCGGGCTCAAACAGTTAAGCGACGATCCTTGGGAATCCGTACCCAAGCGCTATGCGCCGGGTACCATTATTAAGGGCGCTGTGACCTCGGTGACCGACTTCGGGGTGTTTGTCGAACTCGAAGAAGGCATTGAAGGCTTGATCCATGTGTCTGAGCTGAGCAAGGAAAAAATCGACGAAGCCAAAGATTTTGCCAAGCCAGGCGATATTCTTGAAGCTGCGGTATTGCAGGTTGATACGGTTGAGCGCAAAATTGCGCTGTCGATTAAAAATATTGATGCCCAGAAAGAAAAAGCACAAGTCAGTGAGTTCCTTGGGGCGCAAAAGAGCGCAACCTCGAACCTCGGTGATCTGCTCCAGGGTGTCAAGGGTCGCAACGAAAACTGATTTATTCTGTCGTTTTAAATGCTGGGGCCCTGCGTGTTCTTCGCAGGGTCCCCTTTTTTGGACAAAATTTGATGAAAAAACGCCCAATTTTATTGGCGACTCTGACGATTACGCTGCTTTTTTCCGTGTTTTTGCTGCTGGTATTTGTACTGGGACCGGCTGGTTCAACTTCTGATTTGATGTCGGTTTCGGATAAAATTGGTGTTATCGATATGACTGGTCCAATCACGTCTGCTCAGGAACTGACCGACGATTTGATCTCCTTTGGTGACAACCAATCGATCAAAGCCGTCATTCTGCGCATAGATTCGCCCGGCGGTGCGGTAGGGCCCTCGCAGGAAATTTATCAGGAAGTTCTCAGGCTGCAGAAAAAGAAGCCTGTCATCGTGTCCATGGGCTCGGTTGCCGCTTCGGGGGGTTACTATATTGCTGCCGCCGCCGGACGTTTGTTTGCAAATCCTGGAACTATTACTGGCAGTATCGGCGTGATTATGACCTTTCCCAACTATGAAGAGCTCATGCAAAAGGTAGGGGTCGCAACGGTTGTGGTAAAATCGGGGCGCTTCAAAGATATGGGTTCGGCGACCCGATCTTTTACCGAAGATGAGCGCAAATTACTGCAATCAATGATTGATGATGTGCATGCCCAATTTGTTGAAGCGGTCAGTCTGGGACGTGAACTCCCTGCCGCTGAGGTTGTAAAAATTGCCGACGGTCGAATTTTCAGTGGCCGTCAAGCACTCGCCCTGGGCTTGATTGATGAGCTCGGTGGTTTTCAGGATGCCTTGCGTTATGCCGCCGACCTGACCGGTTTAGGCGACGACCCTCACCTGGTCTACCCGGAGGAAAAGCGGCAGGGGTTGCTTGAAAGAATTATCAATATGACTCTCGGCGATCTTTTGCCGACCATGAGCCGCGCTGGACAAACCGGCCCGCAGTATCTGTGGCCCGGTGTCGTTGGTCTGTAAGCTGACGGGTTAAAATTCCCCCAAAGACGATTTTAAACGTTTTATAATGACTGTGCGCGGCACAGCTTGCTGCTGGAGAAGACATTGACCAAGAGCGAACTGATTGAAAAACTGTCGGAGGAGAATAGCTACCTCAACAAACGCGATGCTGAATCGGTCGTCAACCTGATTTTTAATAACATCACGGATGCGTTGTCTCAGGGTGACCGGGTTGAAATCCGCGGTTTTGGCTCTTTTTCGGTGCGTGAACGCGAGGCTCGTGAAGCACGTAATCCCAAGAGCGGCGAAATTGTGCAGATTCCCGATCGCAAAACACCCTTTTTTAAAACCGGCAAGGAATTACGTGAACGTGTTGATCGTGAGAACTAAGTGTTGTAACCGGCATAAACGACAAAAAGCCCAGACCTTCCGGTCGGGGCTTTTTGTGGTTTATGACAACTGCCGAAGACAGTGGTTCTGAAATCTGGCGGTCTACTCATCACTGCGAAGCGCGTTATTAACGACGTTTCCGATGGCTTTCAACCGACCCGGAACCCGCAGAAAAACCCGGGTTACTAATTGGTGCAGTTATCACTCTGCTCCAGGATGCCGTTTGACAACCACAGGTCGACCTGTTAGTAAACCTGATCGGCGGAGACTTCTTCAGGCTTCCTGCTCAAAGGCAGGCTTGCTCACCAAAGGCTCACGCGTCGATGTTGGAAAACGAAATGTTGGTCAAGAGTCGTTGCCGCGACGTACATCCCAGAGATTTCAAAGACGTTGAACTTGTCAAGATGTTAGCATCGGCTTATTTTTTGTCAAGAAAAAAAATAACTGCTTTCAACCCACGTGGACATGAGCCGAAATTTGCCCCCTTTATTCACTGCGCAGCCCGATGCGCGGCAACTTTTTCGCGTGCAGGTTCCGCCCGCGGCTGTCGGCCAGCGCCTGGATCAGTACCTCAGCCAAGCGATTCCCGGATTGTCGCGCACCCGTGCGCGAAAAATTGTCGACCTTGGCGGCGTGCACCTGAATGGTCGTCGTGTCCGTACCTGTTCTCAATCCCTGCCTGTTGGGGCCAGCATCGAGATCTATACCGATGGTTTTCCCCTGGAGCCTTTTCGCCTGACAGAAAGCCATATTCTTTATCGTGATTCCTTTCTGTTGGTTTTGAATAAACCCGCGGGAATTGAAACCCAGCCGACACCGGCGCGCTACAAGGGGACAATTTATGAGGCGTTGCTCTTTCTCCTCGGAAGGGGTGGCGGCACGCGTAAGCCAGAAGTAGGTATGGTGCAGCGCCTCGATCGTGGCACCTCCGGGTTGATGGTTTTCTCCCTGCATCCAAAGGCCCATGGCGGGTTAAGCCGGATTTTTCTGGAGCATAAGGTGAAAAAACGCTACTTTGCCCTGGTTGCCAGCCCCCCCTCGCCACCGGCGGGTGAAATTCGGTCTTTGCTGGCGCGCAAGCATAAAACCAATAAAATGGTTTCGGTCGAACGTGGGGGAAAATTAGCGATAACGCGTTACCAGACACAAAATTCCGCCGCCAGCGGCGCACTGTTGGAGATTGAACTTCTGACCGGACGTTCGCATCAGATTCGTGCTCACCTGTCGGAAGCGGGATCCCCCTTATTGGGCGACAGCTTTTATGGTGGCGCAGTGCAGCATCTTGGGCTTGAATTGACGCGCCCGATGCTGCACGCTTTTTCCCTGGAGTTCACCCATCCGGTTACGCAGGAACCCCTGAATTTTACCCTGCCCTTAACCGATGACATGGAGCAATTAAGGTTACGTATGTTTGCGAACGATGCCACCCTAAAAAAACTGTGAAAGGAAAATATGCTGACGTTTCCACAGATTGACCCGGTCATCGTCCAGATAGGCCCTTTGGCCCTGCGCTGGTATGGGCTCATGTACCTCGGTGGTTTTTTGTTCGGTTCTTTCTGGATCGGCAAGCTGGCCCCGGGGCGTGGGCTCAATTTAAGCAAAGACCGGCTGTCTGATTTGGTTTTTTATGTGGTGCTTGGTGTCATTCTGGGGGGGCGGCTGGGTTATGTGTTCTTTTACAACCTGGCTTTTTTTATTGGACATCCGCTGAAAATATTCGCCGTCTGGGAGGGCGGCATGAGTTTCCATGGCGGTCTGCTTGGAGTTGTGGTGGCCACTCTGCTCTTTTGTCAGCGCAAAAAATTTGCGGTTTTGCCCATGGCCGACTTGCTGGCGGCGGCCGCTCCCATTGGGCTTGGACTGGGGCGCATCGGCAATTTTATCAATGGGGAACTCTGGGGGCGGACCACTGATGTCCCCTGGGGTATGGTTTTTCCCCTTGCCGGACGCTTGCCCCGCCATCCGAGCCAGCTCTATGAGATGTTTTTAGAGGGGCTGGTGCTGTTTGTGGTGATCTGGCAGCTACACAAGCACAAGACGGCATCTGGAGTGCCTTTTTTTAGTTTTTTTCTGCTTTACGGCGTTTTTCGTTTTACCGTTGAATTTGTCCGCGAACCCGATATCCAACTGGGCTACCTCTGGGGGGGAGCGACCATGGGCCAGCTCTTGTCGCTGCCCATGATTCTGTGCGGCATCTGTGGTCTGCTGTGGGTGAAAAAACGGTCTCAGCTATGACGACTATGAGTGCGCTGATATTTGATTGTGATGGGGTTTTGTTTGAAAGCCAACCGGCGAATCTGGCCTATTATAACCGCATATTTCAACGCTTCGGTTATCCGGCGATTGATGATCCCCGCGGAGCCTCAGCCAAGTTTTGTCATACCGCCAGTAGTCCGGTGGTTCTTGAACGTTTTGTGGATGTGGCCTGTTTGGATGCGGCACTGGCTTACGCGGCAACCCTTGATTTTCGCGAATTTGTCCACCTGATGACCGAGGCCCCGAGGTTGAAAGAGAATCTGACCCGTTTAGCTGAGCGCCTGCCCTTGGCTGTAGCGACTAATCGTGGTGACAGCATGTGGCAACTGCTGGCTCATTTTAAACTGGCAGACTTTTTTCAGACGGTGGTGACCTGCCGCGATGTGGTAAACCCCAAACCTGCGCCGGATATGCTGATCCTAGCTGCCGCCCGGCTGGCGGTGCGACCGCAGGATTGTGTGTTTGTCGGCGATTCAGACCTTGACCGCCAGGCTGCCAGGGGGGCCGGGATGAAATTCATCGCCTACGGAACGGCCCTTGAGGAGGCTTGCCGGGTGACCAGCCACACCGAGCTCGCCGCGCTTTTGCTCGACCTGGGGTCGGTGTCAGACTGAGGATGTGGGGTCTTAGTGGAGCTTTTTTGTCATTTCAAGCACGTTGCGGTTGTGGCTGCGGTGATAAGCGACATCATCCATCAAACGGCGAATAATTTGAATGCCCCGGCCACATTCAGCCGTTTGTTTGACCTCGTCGCCGGCCATTTTTTGCAAATCGAAACCGCAGCCCTCGTCAAAAACTTTCATAATGAGCTGGTTTTCGTTGGCTGAAATCTGAATTTGGATATTTTTTTCCGGGTTATTCTTATTGGCGTGGCAGATGGCATTGGTGATTGCTTCGGTCAGCACCAGGTTCAGGTGATACGCCAGTTCCTCGCGATCGCCGGCATAGCCGGCGAGAGCATAAACCATGTTTTCGCCGATGCGCCCGATCAGCCCCAGATAACGGGTCTGTCCGGGAATGGTGATGTCAACTTCGACTTTATCGCCCATGAATTATCCTTGATGGCGTCGCAAAACTCGCCGGCTGCTCTTTTCACGCCGGTTCAAAAGCTTTCTTGGGCTTCTTCAACCGTGGTGAAAATTTCGAAGACCCGATGCAGGCGGGTCAGTTCAAACATGGAGCGAACCTGAGGTTGCAGCCCGCAGAGTTTCAGGTTACCGTCGCGCGCGCTGGCATTTTTGAAGCCGGAAACCAAGGCTCCCAAACCGGAAGAATCTACAAAACGCACATTTGATAAATTAATAATCAGCCGACACCGTCCCTCGTCGAACAATGCCAGCATCTGTTCTTTGAAGGTGCCGCTGTTATGTGCGTCCATGCGTTCTTCCTTGACGTCGATAATAACGATATCTCCATGCTCTTTGGTTTCAAGCTGCATAAAACTTCTCCTTTTAAAATTTCCTATTGTTCTGATTATACCGCATATTCCCGTTGAAATATGCGGCGGCGCAAAATAAATTATCGTGCGAGAACCTTCATGATCAAGAGCGAAATATCGTCATTGAAATGGCGGTTACCGGTAAAAATTCGGATTTGTTCAAGGATCTGGTCGATCATTTGTGCCGCTGGCAGCTGTTGGTATTCGGCGATCAGGGCATGAAGCTGCTCTTCGCCAAAAAACTGTCCCTGGCCATTTTCGGCTTCGGTGACGCCATCAGTGTAGAGAATGAGAATATCTCCGATTTCAAGGTTGGTTTCCCGCTGTTCGTAAATTATATCGGGCTTGATTCCCAGAATCATGCCTTCGCTGTCAAGTTTTTCACCGATTTGACTGCGGTTGCGCCACAAGATGGGCTTATTATGGCCGGCATTTGAATAAAGCAGTTTGCCGTTCTCCGGATGATATTGCAAATAAAACATGGTGACGAAGAGCTCAGCGCGCGACAATTCCTCACAGAAAAAACGATTTAGCTCTTCAAGCAGGGCTGCGGGCTGTTCGATTTGACGCATTGCCTGAATAAAGGTGCGCGCCTCGGCCATAATTAACGCCGATCCGATATTGTGCCCCGAAACATCGCCAATAACCAGATCGAGGGTGCCATTGGGGCGGCGGATGAAGTCGTAGTAATCGCCGCCGACCTGGTGGGCTGGGACGCAGAGTCCGGCAAGTTCAACCTGGCTGACTTCGGGAATTCCGACCGGTAGCAGACTCATTTGGATGGTTTTGGCAATCAGCAGGTCACGTTCATGTTCACGCGCGGCAATCAGCTCCTGGAGCTGTTGCTGGTTGCGCCAGGCTATGCCGACCTGGTTGGCCAGGTTGTTGAACAGCGCGACAAATTCATCGGTAAAAATCCCTTTGGCCGTGCGTGAAAATGCCGACAGCACGCCAACCGGCTGGCCTTCAACGACAATCGGCGCATGGGCGAAAGACTGAATTTTTTCACGGTAAATAATTTCCGCCGAATCGGGTTTATCGAGATAGTCGGTGTCGTTGACGACTGACGGCGTGTTGGAGAGGAACGCCGCCCCGATATAGGTATCCATGTTCAAAATGCGTTCTGATTCGCCGAAATGCTTGCTGGTCATGCCCATCTGGGCCTTAACGGTCAGGGTCATGGTCTGTTCGTCGAGAAAGCGGATGACACAGAGATCAAATTTAAACTGCTGGGTCAGCAGCGTCAGTAAGCCGTTCAGGGTTTGAGTGATGTCACTGCCCTGACTCACAATTTTTGCCGCCTCATAAAGGACGGTCAGTTGTTCGCGACTCGCAATGCGACTGAGGGTCACCGAACCGAAAATGTCAAAGACGTCTTCCATTTCACTGCCACGGGTACTCAGGTAGTTGGCAATAATGATGCGCGCCGGAGAGGCGCCGACATAGCCGGCCAGGGTGCGTTCGGTGAAAGCTTTCAAAGAAGGCAGTTCGTGATCTGAAAGACTGCCGCGACTGTTGATTTCATGATCTTCCAGATATTTGGAAATGGCGAGATTGGCCGGTTTTTCGCCAATGAATTTTGACATCAGTTCAACGAATTCCATAATGGTTGGTGCTTTGCTGATGCGGCGGCGTTGCAGGGCTTGTGGCTTCTCGGTGTAAACGTCGATGAAATGACGCGCCTGCTCGGTTTCGCTGGCGGGTTTTGCAAAGAAGAAGCTCAGCAGTAAAAAGGCCCCGAGATTGAAAAACAGACTCCAGAACAGAGCATTGCTCCACATATCCAGGCCGGTCAGCCCGAAAAGCTGCAAGGGCCGTAACAAGCCAAAGCCGAAGGGGCCAGAGTCGAGAATATCTGTCGTCAACCAGCCGGAGCGGACAATCGAGGGAATCAGCAGGGTGTAAAGCCAGAGTAAAAATCCCAGCAGCAGCCCGGTTAAAGCGGCTTTCTTGTTGGCGCGTCGCCAGTAAAGGCCGCCGATGACCGCTGGGGCAAACTGGGCAGCGGCGATAAAGGAAATCAGGCCCATATTGACCAGGGCATAAGAATCGCCAATCAAACGGTAATAGCAATAGCCGAGGAAGACCACGCCGAGGATGCCGGAGCGTTTCAGGTTGATTAAAATACCGGAAAAATCAGTGATGTTGACTTTGAGTCGCAGGATGACCGGCATAATCAGATGGTTGAGAACCATGGTTGACAGGGTGACGGAAGAGACCATCACCATGCCGGCCGAGGCCGAAAAGCCGCCGATAAAGACCAGCAGAGCCAGCCAGTAATGGCCTGAAGCTAAAGGCAGGTTAATGACGAAATAATCTGCTTGGCTGGCATCGCCGCCGCTGAGGAGCAGGCCGCCCAGGGCGATGGGCAAGACAAAAAGATTGATGAGAAAAATGTAGGCTGGAAAGCCCCACATGGCCGGTTTAATGTGCTCTGCGTCGGCATTTTCGATGACCATGATGTGAAACTGGCGGGGGAGGAACATGATTGCCATCATTGAGGCAAAGGTCAGGGTAAACCAGCGTGTATAAGGAACATCTGCGGTGTCTAGACGGAACAGGCTGAGTTTTTCGGGAAATCTTTGGGAAAATTGATTGAAAATGTCACTGAATCCATCGAACAGGCCAAAAGTGACAAAAAGGCCCACTACCAGAAAAGCGCCCAGCTTGACAAGGGATTCAAAGGCCACCGCCGCCACCAGGCCTTCATGACGTTCCGAGGCATCGAGGTTGCGAGCGCCGAAGAGCACGCCGAAAAGTCCCAGAATCAGGGCAGCGAAGAAGGCGGTATCGGCATAGGGGGGGAGGGCAGGGAAGAGATCCTGAACCCCCGCACCAATGGTGTTGACCGGGCTAATTAATAAATTGAAGGTGCGGGCGATGGCTTTCAATTGCAGCGCAATGTAGGGCATGATGCCGGTCACGGCAATCAGAGTGACCAGCGCCCCCAGCCAGGGGGAGCGGTCGTAACGGCTGGAGATGAAGTCGGCAATGCTGACGATATTCTGTTTTTTGCTCGCGACCACGATTTTCCGCAGCAAAAACCACCAGGTAAAGGCCATCAACGTTGGCCCCAGGTAGATGGGCAAAAAATCGAGTCCGCTGGTCGCGGCGCGTCCGACACTGCCGTAATAGGTCCACGAGGTGCAGTAAACCGCCAGACTCAGGGTATAAATTGCCGGATTGTTAATCAGGCTGCGCCCCTGGGCGCGACGCGTATCGGCGTAGTAGGCCACCGCAAACAGCAGGGCGAAATAGGCGACAGATATAAATGCCACCAGTACCGGCGAGATCATGGTGAATTTTCCCCGTCGGGTGGTTTTCGGGCGTGTTCTTTATTCAGGCGCTGGACAAAGAAAAAAATGATACCAATGGAAATCGGCCAGCCCAAAACCAGATAAAGCACCAGCAGCGGGATGCCCGCAATCTGGCGGTCAGTATTGAAAATCTGTAAAAAGGGATAATTGAGCATCACTGTGCCCAATATGAGACAAAGCACCCAGGCTTCACGTGTGGAGGATGAATCATTTTTTTTCATAAAAAAACCAAAAAACCCTGAAAAAAGAGGGGTTTTAACTGAATTGATAATGCCCACAAACAGACAGGTCGAAAACAAGCCTGTCACGCAGGCGGGTTTCACAGTATAATCCGGATTATACTGTAGCGCGTGTATGTTAACAGATTCCGGCATCAATGGTGAACGTTAGTTTGTGGTTCGGTTATTTTTGGTGCCCTTCAGGAAGATAAAGATCTATGCCACTCTTGATGAATTTTGCTGGACAATCCTCTTGAAATCCATCATTGCGACCCTGACTCTGCTTGTTATTCTGGGCGGGCTGACGGCTTGTACCTTAACCCCGGCGAAGAGGGACACGCTTCCCGCTGATTCCAAGCCCTATGTCTCCGAGGTCGAGCTGGCTGAGGCTAAAGCCTATTATGCCTACATGCGGTTTCGCATGCTGGTTTTTGACGGGCGCTGGGACGAGGGTCTTGCCGCCCTCACACTTGCCCTGCAACATGATCCGGAATCTGTGCGCCTGCGCATGACCTTGGCTAAGGCGTATCTGCATCTGCGTGCCTTTGAAACAGCGGGTCAGGTGCTTGACCAACTGCTGGCGCAGGATCCAACGCTGGTGGACGCTTGGCAATTGCTCGGCGAGCTGCGCGCGTATCAGGAACTTTATCCGGCCGCCATTATTGCCTACGCGCGGGGATTGGAGCAGAAGCCGGACGACGAAAATTTACACCTGCGCTTAATTTCAGCTTATGAATTGTCTGGCAATACCCCTGCCGCCCTCCGTCAAACCCGAGGGTTGCTTGAACGGCACCCCGCTTCTTTACGCGGCCAGTTGGCGCAGGCACGTTTGTTTCAACGCAATCAGCAGCCCGCCGAGGGGGTGGCCGCCTATGAACAGCTTCTCCAGCGGCATCCCGAGTATTGGCAGGCGGTTCTCGAACTCGGCCGCTTGCTTGAAAACGAGGGCCAGGTTGAAAAAGCCAAAGAAATTTACTTTCAGGCGTTGGAAAAATATCCGCGCCAGACGGAAATCTACCAACAGTTCGCCCGCTTGCTGATCCGGGAGAAAAACTACGCCGAGGCTTTGGCCCGATTGGAGCAAGCGCGTGAGCAAAAGCCTGCCGATAAGGAGATTTTGACCCGCATTGGTTTGCTGCAATTGAGTCTGGGACGCTTTGTCGAAGCCGAAGAAAATTTTCGCCGGATATTGCAGTTTGATGCCGCCCACGCCCAAACCCTTTACTCCCTCGGGATTGCCCTGGTCGGCCAGAGTCGCGGCTCCGAAGCGCTGGATGTTTTCCATGCCATCGCCCGGGACAGCGAAATTTATCCCCAGGCTGCTTTGCAGATAGCCTATCTATATCAACAGCAAAATGAGGTTGAGCGCAGTATCGAAGTCTTGCGCCAGACCCTTGATGTCGGCGACGGCAGTGCCGAAATTTACTTCTATCTGGCGGCCTTTCTCTCTGGCGAAGAGCGTTTTGATGAAGCACGTCAGTTGCTGATGAATGGCCTCGAACTTTACCCCGAGGAAACGGGTTTAATGTATCAACTTGGGGTGATTTACGAAGGAATGAACAATCGCGCTGCGGCCTTGCAGCAGATGGAAAACCTTCTGCGCCTTCAGGCCGATAACGCCGACGCCCTCAATTTTATTGCCTACCACTATGCCGAGCAGGGAACGCACCTGGACATGGCCCTGAAACAGGCCCAGCGGGCACTGGAGCAGAAGCAAACCAGTTATATTTATGACACTCTCGGGTGGATTTATTATCGCATGCAGCATTACTCCGAGGCGCGCACCCACCTCGAAAAGGCGGCCGAACTTGCCCCTGACGATGATGTGATTGCGCAGCACCTTGGGGATGTTTATATTGGTTTGCAACTTTGGCAACAGGCCAGGCAGGCCTATGAGCGCTCCCTCGAAAATAACGCTGGTGCCGAAGACGTACGACAGAAACTTGAAACCTTGCTGAAAGAGCACCCCGACTCATGATCCGAGCCTGTATTCTTGTTTTCTCTTTGCTGTTGATAGCCGGATGTGCCGGCATTGGCGGCCCCTTGCCAACGGCTCCCGCCGCCGCGGTGTTACACGAAAAATTGCGCGACAACGGCCGGCGTTGGCAACAGCTTGACACCCTGGCCAAGGTGGGGTTGACTCGTGAGGGTAAATTTTATTCGACCCAACAATTTATTCTGGCCGAAAAACCCGAGCGTCTGCGGGTTGATGTTTTGTCCCTGTTCGGGCAACTGGCCCTGCAACTGAGCGTCGACCAGGATCGGCTGCAGATTCTGGATAAAACCAGTCTGCCGCCGCGCGCCTATGCGGGGCCACTGGATGACGACTTGCTGTCACGCATCACCCGGCTGCCCCTGAGCGTTTCCCAGTTGGTTCGGCTGCTCCTTTACGATCCACCCGTTTTCGTTACCGCAGCCGCGGGGGTTGAGCAGACGGCTGATCGTTATCTGCTGCGCCTGGTTCAGGGGCAACAGCAGCAGATTTTTTCCTTCGACTCTCAGCTCAATCTGCGCCGCAGCGAATATCTGCACGGCGGGCAGAGCCTGTTGCAGATTGACTACGATGAGATCAACCCTGAAGATAACTTCCCGCGTGCTCTTCGCGTGCAGATGCCTGCAGAAAAAATTCGCTTGACCCTGTCTTTGTCCGATCTGCGCCTTAATCAGCCCGTTCCGGCCAAACGCTTTCGGTTGACCCTGCCGGAAGGTGCCGTGCCCCTGCTGCCCGTTGATGCGGCGGGAGCAGGCGTCGGAAAGGGCCGCTCATGAGGTGGGTTTCGCTGCTGACCCTTCTGTGGTTGACGAGCTGCACCCAGGATGCATCCCTCCTCGGACTGGATGACTCCATCGATGAAAGCCCGGCCTTTGGTGATACCTTCATCGAGGGTTCCATCGGCGATGCTTCGACCCTGCTGCCCGTCCTGGCGTCCGACAGTTCTTCCAGTCAGATCAATGGCCTGATTTACAACGGGCTGGTGCGTTACGACGGGCAGCTGGAGGTTGTCGGCGAACTGGCGGAATCCTGGGATATTTCCGCCGATAATCTGACGATTACCTTTCATTTGCGCACAAACGTTTTTTGGCACGACGGTGTCCCCTTTACCTCGGCCGATGTCCTTTTTACCTACCAGCTGTATATCGATCCGGAAACACCGACGGCTTACGCTGAATCCTATTTGCAGGTCAAAAAAGCCGAAGCCCCCGACCCCTACACTTTTGTCGTCACCTATGCGCAACCCTATGCCCCGGCCTTGTTGAGTTGGGGAATGGCGGTTCTGCCCCGTCATTTGCTTTCAGGCAAGAAAATTACCGAAAGCCCCCTGGCGCGTCGGCCGGTGGGCACCGGGCCCTTTAAATTTGTCGAATGGCAGGGGGGCGAAAAGATTGTCCTTGAAGCCAATCGCGACTATTTCGCCGGCAGCCCTTACATCAAGCGCTATCTTTTCCGCATCATTCCCGACACCTCTACCCAGTTTCTGGAGTTGCAGACCGGCGGACTCGACTTCATGTCGCTGTCGCCCCTGCAGTATGATCGCCAGACCGATACCCTGGCATTTCGGCGCTTGTTCAACAAGTATCGTTATCTCTCCTTCGGTTATACCTATCTGGGCTACAATCTCAAACGACCTATGTTTCAGGATCAACGGGTCAGGCAGGCGCTGTCTTACGCCATCGACAAGCAGGAAATCATCGACGGCGTTCTGATGGGTCATGGCGAAATCGCCACCGGGCCCTACAAAACCGACACCTGGGTGTATAACAAAAATGTGCCGCGTTATGCGTACAATCCGCAGAAAGCGCGTCAACTCCTTGCCGAAGCCGGCTGGCAGGACAATGATGGAGATGGTGTCCTCGATAAAAACGGTGCCAGATTCCAGTTTGTCATCGTGACCAATCAGGGCAACGACCAGCGCACCAAGGCCGGAGAAATCATTCAGCGGCGCTTCCGTGACATTGGAATCGACGTTCAGCTGCGTGTCATTGAGTGGGCGACTTTTTTGAAAGAATTTATCAATCCGGGTAATTTTGATGCAACCCTCCTCGGCTGGACCGGCGGGCCCGAACCCGACCAGTACGAAATCTGGCATTCCAGCAAAACCGGCCCACGTCAGCTGAACTTCATTGGTTATAAAAATGCCGAAGTCGACGCCCTGCTGGAAAAGGGGCGTCGAACATTTGATCAGCAGCAGCGCAAGAAAATCTACGATCGTTTTCAGCAGATTCTGGCCGAAGATCAGCCTTACACCTTTTTATTTATCCCGGAAGCCTTACCTGCGGTGGCGAGCCGCTTTCATGGAATTGAACCAATGCCAGCCGGTATCCGCTACAATTTTGAACAATGGTACGTGCCCCAGGCTTTGCAGAAATACAGCCGTTGAAGGTTTCACCGGCGTTACTGTTTCTCCGCAGCAGAACAGTAACTGACAGGATAGATTGATGAGCCATTATCTTTTACGGCGTTTGCTCTTGATGATTCCGTTGCTGATCGGCATTACCCTGATCTCCTTCACCGTGATTCATCTGGCTCCCGGTGAACCGACCGATCTGCAAACCCAGATGAACCCCCAGGCCAGCGGCGATCTGCAGGCCCGCCTGCACAAAAACTATGGTCTGGACAAGCCTCTGCATCAACAGTATCTGCTCTGGCTGCAACGTCTGGTCAAACTCGATTTCGGCGACTCCTTTGCCCAGGATAACCGGCCGGTGCGCGACAAAATTGCCGAACGCCTGCCGGTGACCATAACCCTGAATCTTTTATCTCTGGCAACCATTCTGCTTGTGGCCCTGCCTTTGGGGGTGATTTCTGCGGTGCGGCGCAACAGTCTTTTTGACCGCGCGACCACGGTGCTGGTGTTTACCGGTTTCGCTATGCCCTCCTTCTGGCTGGCCCTTTTATTGATGGACTGGTTTGGCGTGCGCCTGGGCTGGCTGCCGGTTTCCGGGCTGAAATCCCTCGGGTATGAATACCTCAGTTTTTCCGGGCAGATTTTTGACCGCATCAGCCACCTGCTGCTGCCGGTTTTTATCGCTGCCATTGGCGGACTGGCAGGGTTTTCGCGCTATATGCGCTCCAACATGCTCGAAGTCATTCGCCAGGATTATATTATGACGGCCCGCGCCAAGGGTTTGTCCGAAGGCGTGGTCATCTACAAGCATGCCCTCCGCAACGCCCTGTTGCCGGTGATTACCATTTTGGGGTTGTCGGTACCGGGTTTAATTGGGGGCAGTGTAATTTTCGAGACAATCTTCGCCATTCCCGGCATGGGTAAGCTCTTTTATGATGGCGTCATGATGCGTGATTATCCCCTGATTATGGGGGTGCTGGTGATTGGCGCGGTTCTGACTCTGGTCGGCAACCTGCTCGCCGATCTTTCCTATGCTCTGGCCGATCCGCGTATCCGCCAGGGTGGCTGAGGTTCAACCACAAGGGGGTTCGAAAGATGACGAAAACAACCAAACTGGGTGAAATGCTCCTCGACGCTGAATTGATTGACCGCTTTCAGCTCGAATCGGGGCTGTCGTTTCAGCGCAATGTCGGCGGGCGTATCGGGAGTGCGTTGGTGAAGCTGGGCTATATCGCTGAGGAAACCATCTTGCAGTTTCTGGATGAACAGGATCGTTTTGAGCGCGTGGAGCTGAAGGGCATGGATATCCCCCTGGATGTCCTGAGTGTACTGCCCGCCGCCCGTTTGATCGAACAAATGGTAATTCCGGTCAGATGGGAAGCCCTTGGGCGTACGCGCAGCCTGGTCGTGGCCATGACCGATCCGACCAATCAAACCTTGGTGGATGAACTTGAATTTATTGCGGGCGTTGGGATTAAGGCGGTGGTTGCGGCCGAAGCCGAGATTGAAGCTGCCCTGATTCGCTTTTTCCCCGCAGGGCGGGCGTCGACTCAATCCGCCACCCTTGAAAAATCGTCTGCTGAGCCGGCACGCGCAGCCATCCCCCTGGTGCCATCGCTGTCATCGTCACCGGTGCAATCCCGGGTTACGCCGGAAATCGTCAATGCGCGGATGGAGCGTTTAATTAGTCTGCTGCAGCACAAGGGTCTGCTCACTGAGCAGGATCTTGAACGCTTGCGCTAGGATGGAATGACAGGGTGAAAAAAAAATCTTTCTGGCGCCAGGTTGTCTGGCCCCATCTCAAACAGAATCGCATGGCCCTGGCGGGCGGTTTTATCGTACTGCTGATGTTTTTTTTGGCCCTGCTGGCAAGCTTGCTGCCGGGGGATCCGGCGGCGATCGATATCAAACAGGCGCTGCTTGCGCCGAGCACCACTCACCTTTTTGGTACCGATGATCTGGGCCGCGATGTCTTTCTGCGCATGCTTTATGGCGCACGCATTTCTCTGCTGGTCGGCTTTGTCGCCGTTGGAATTTCGACCCTCCTCGGCATTCTGGTCGGTGCCCTGGCGGGGTTTTATGGGGGCTGGGTCGACGCGCTGGTGATGCGGTTTGTTGATATCATGCTCTGCTTCCCGACCTTTTTCCTGATACTGGCGGTGATTGCCTTTCTCGATCCGTCTATCTGGAACATTATGATTGTCATCGGGATCACCAGTTGGATGGGGGTTGCACGGCTGGTGCGCGCTGAATTTCTGAGCTTGCGCGAACGTGAATTTGTTCTCGCGGCGCGTGCCCTGGGAGCCAGTGACCTGCGTTTGATGACACGTCATATGCTCCCCAATGCTCTGTCGCCGGTGCTGGTTTCGGCGACCCTGGGCATTGCCGGCGCCATCTTGACGGAAAGCGCCCTGTCTTTTCTCGGCATCGGGGTTCAGCCCCCGACACCTTCGTGGGGTAATATGCTGATTGTCGGCAAACAGACCCTGGGCTACGCCTGGTGGCTGTCGGTCTTTCCCGGCCTGGCGATATTGATCACCGTCCTAGGTTATAATCTGCTGGGTGAAGGGGTGCGTGATGCCTTGGATCCTCGCTTGAAAGATCAATAACATATGATCTCAGCCGTGAAAGAACAGATTCAACAACGCTTTGCGGCCCTGGCGCAGCGGGATTTTGCCCGTCTTTATGCCAGCTATCATCCCCAGGCACCCTTCAGGGCACAGTTTCCCGTCGAAGCAGATTATCTCGTCTTTGCTGCTGAAGTTTTGGGGCGGATGGAAGTGATTGAAACCGGTATCGGAGCCAGCCGGATCAGCACTCAGGGCGTCGAAATTATCTGTGTGCTGCATTTTTCTCTGGATGGTGATTCGCAGCGCCTGTTTGAACTGGCGCTGTTCATGGAAAGCCCCGCGGGTTGGCGCTATCATTCCGCCCAGAAACTGACGGGGGAAGATTATTCCGGGCCCTTCTTTGGGCTTGATTTCTCTAATTTTGATCAACAGCCAGTCAAGATTCGCTTCTGAATCTGAGCAAGAGGGCAAACATGGCAAAGTATGATTACGATCTTTTTGTCGTCGGTGGGGGATCCGGCGGCGTACGCGCGGCGCGGATGGCCGCCGCCGCCGGGGTGAGGGTCGCCCTCGCCGAAGGCAGCAAGCTGGGGGGAACCTGCGTCAACCTGGGCTGTATTCCGAAAAAACTTTACGTCTACGCCAGCGAATTTGGCGCTGGTTTTCAGCAGGTCGGCGACTTTGGCTGGCAGATGCAGAAACCGGAATTTCACTGGTCAACTCTGCGCGACAATAAAACCGCAGAACTCACTCGCCTGAACGGGCTCTATCGACAGATGCTCGACAGAGCCGATGTTCAAATTCTTCAGGGGCATGCCCGTTTGCTGGATGAACATCGGGTGGACGTGGCGGGCCGAACCTATTCTGCCCGTCGCATTCTGCTGGCCAGCGGAAGCCGGCCCTTTTTGCCCGAGGTTCCCGGCGGTGAATTTTTGCTTTCTTCCGATCAGATTTTTGATCTCGACCGCTTGCCGCAACGCTTGCTGATTGTCGGTGGCGGATACATTGCCGGCGAATTTTCTGGAATTTTTCACGGGTTAGGCGTCAAGGTCACCCAGATTTACCGGGGGGCGCTTTTTTTGCGCGGTTTCGACCGCGAAGTCAGGCAGTTTGTTGCCGAGCAGATGCGCGGTCGCGGCATTGATCTACGTTTTCATTGTGAGCTGAAAAAAATTCAGCGTCAGGCCGACGGCAGCTTTTTGGCGACGCTTGATGACGGGAAAACGCTGGCAACAGATGTGATCCTTGCGGCGACCGGACGTGTTGCCAATACCCTGAACCTTGGTCTAGAAACCCTGGGAGTGAAACTGAGCGACCAGGGGGCGGTGCTGGTAGACGATTTTTACCAGACCAATATTCCGTCGATTTATGCCCTGGGCGATGTGATTGATCATTTGCAGTTGACCCCGGTGGCTCTGGCGCAGGCGATGACTCTGGTGCAACATCTCTATCAGGGCGGAACCCGACCGCTGACTGAGCGTCAGGTACCGTCGGCGGTTTTTTGTGAGCCGAATATCGCCACGGTCGGCTTGACAGAAGAACAGGCGCAGCAACAGTATGCCGAGGTCGATGTCTACACCACGAGTTTCCGCCCATTGAAACATGCTCTGAGTCGCAGCGGCGAGCGGGTTTTTATCAAACTGCTGGTGGACACGGTCACCGATAAAGTGATCGGCGCGCACATGGCCGGAGAAGGGGCCGGCGAAATTATCCAGGGAATTGCCGTTGCCCTGCAGGCCGGAGCCACCAAGGCCGATTTTGACACAACCCTGGGGGTTCACCCCACCAGTGCCGAAGAATTTGTCACCCTGCGCAACCGAACCCGCAGGGTCGGAACAAACATCAACCCAAAGGAGCAACAATGAGAGTCAGTATTGAATACTGCGGGCAATGAAACTACCGTTCGCGGGCTGCCGGTCTGGCAGACAAACTCAAACAGCAGTACAGGGCCGAAGTTGAATTGATAGAATCCCGTGGCGGCGTCTTCGAAATTTGCGTCGAGGGCAAACTCATCTATTCAAAAAAGAAAACCGGTGAATTTCCCGACGAAACGCAGCTGCTTGCGTCCCTTGGTTCCTTGTGACCATGGGAGCATGCGGGCAGCCCGGGACGTTCGTCGATGCCTGAACTTCCCGAGGTCGAAACCCTGCGGCGGGGCCTGGAACCCCTGGTGCTCGGGCGCCGCATCGAAGCACTGATCTGCCGGGTGCCCAGATTACGTCAGCCCCTTGATCCCGCCTGGAATGCCGGGGTCGCCGGGCAAGAGATTCTGGCCTTGAGCCGCCGGGCCAAATATCTGCTGTTCCAGCTTGAACGCGGAACCCTGCTGCTGCATCTGGGCATGACCGGGATCTTACGCCTGCTGGCGGCTGCCGTTGAGCCGCAGAAGCATGATCATATTGACCTGCGTCTCGACCAGAACCAGGTGCTGCGTTTTAATGACAGCCGTCGGTTCGGCCTGCTGCTTTATGTGGAAACCAATCCCTTCGACCACCCCCTGCTGAAAAAACTCGGGCCAGAACCCCTTGACTTTCAACTGTCCTGTGATTATCTCTTTGCGCTCACCCGTCGGCACCGGGCCGCGATTAAAAATGTAATTATGAATCAACACTGTCTGGTTGGCGTCGGCAATATTTACGCCAGCGAAGCCTTGTTTGCCGCCGGCATCGACCCCCGGCGTCCGGCGGAGCTCTTGACAAAAAGCGAAGCCGTTCATTTACTCGGCCAGATCCAAAAAATTTTGCAGCGGGCGATTGAGGCCGGGGGCACAACCCTTAAGGATTTTCGTCACAGCGACGGCAAACCTGGTTATTTCGGCCAGCAGCTTCAGGTCTATGGGCGCAGGGGTAAAAAATGCCGACGCTGTGGGCAAGATATTCAACAGGTGGTGCTGGGACAGCGGTCGACCTATTTTTGCCGGCAGTGCCAAACCTGATGCGACACAACCGACGCGCGGGCGTTTTTTCACGCGTGTCCTCAAACCGAAGCGCGGGGGCAATCACGTGAGGGGATATCACCCTCAAGGAATCTTATGAGCGCAGCAAAGTTAAGCCCTTCGTCAAGCTTTCGTCGTCTGGGTCGCGTCGTTCTTTTGGCGGTCGTTACGGTTATTCTACTGATATGCGGCCTTACCGTCTGGACATCAGTTCATGAGTACCGCCTCAGTCTCCGCGCTGCTGACAAACAGACCCGCGGCTACGCCAGTGCCTTGAAGGAGCACGCCGAGCACACCCTGAGTGAAGCCGATGCTGTGCTGACAAACCTCATTGCAAAATTGCCGCAGAAATCGGCGCTGGGTGATGTTCCGCAGGGGGAATTGGGGGCCCTTCTCCGGCAAGGTTTGACTGATTCACCCCAAATTTACGCCGCCGCCTTGGTGAATGCTCAGGGGCTGCTGTTGGCCCACTCACACCAGGAGGCGTTCGAACCCTTCTCCGTCGCCAAGCGTGATTTTTTCCGTTATCACCGCGAGCACCCAACCGACGAAAAGCTGTTCATTTCCCAACCTTTCAAAAGTGAGCTCAGTGATCAATGGGTGATCGTTCTGTCGCGGGTCTTGCGCGATCGGGATCATACCTTTGCCGGCCTGGTGGCGTTGGCCTTGAATCTTGATTATTTTCAATCTTTTTATGCGCGCCTGGAATTGGGTACAACGGGGAAAATTGTTCTCATCCGGCGCGATGGCGTGCTGCTGTTGGCGTATCCAGCCAGCGATTCTGACTATAGTGTTAACTTTAAAAAATCTTTTGTTATTCAAACCTATTTACCTCAGGCAGAGCGCGGCACTTTCCACATTCCTCGTGGCCAGGCGCTCATAAACCCCGGCGGGCGTATCATCTCTTACGCCGCCCTGGAAAAATTTCCAGTCGTTGCCACCGCTAATATGGGCACCGGTGAGGTGACCCGCGAATGGCGCAAAAATACCCTCATTCAAACAATCGCCACCTTGTTTTTTGCCTTGGTGATCAGTGTCTTTGGTGGTCTGCTGATGCGTCAGCTTCGGCGGCTCGAACAGGCGGGCTTGGTGCAGGCCGAACAGCAGGCGGCTTTAAAGATGGCCGCCGACGCCTGGCAAGCAACGTTTGACGCGGTGCCCGATTCTATCTGGATTATGGACGTGGAACGCCGGATTTCCCACGCCAACGCGGCGGCCAGACGCCAATTCAATGAGGCCGAAAATGCAATCATCGGCCAGAACTGCGGGGCACTGACGCAACATCAACATGGGTCTCACGAACACTGTCCCTTTCACACTATGATGAAAACCGGCAAGCGCGCCTCCCGAATCACTAAAATTGGCGCTCTCTGGTACGAAGTGTCCGTCGATCCCATCCATGATCAAACCGGTAAAATGACCGGCGTGGTACATATTGCTTCAGATGTTACCGCCATTAAACAGGGGGAAGACCAGGCCCTCGAAAACGAAGCGCGCATGCGGGCTCTGCTGACCGCAATCCCCGACGCCATTTACTTTAAGGATGCCGCTGGGCGCGGTTTGCTCGCCAATCGCGCGGGCCTGGAACTTTTTGGGCTTTCGGCCCAAGAGTATCAGGGCAAAACCGACGCCGAACTGGCCGAATACAGGCCTGCCTACCAGGATGTTTTCCATCAGTGTTATGTGAGCGACGAAAGAACCTGGCATGCCGCGAAAACCTGTCATTTTGATGAAGTTATACCGGATATCGATGGCGCCCGGCGTTTTTTTGCTATAACCAAAATACCCCTCTATCGCGAGGATCACTCGCGCCTGGGCATGGTGGTGATTGCGCGCGATATGACCGGGCATCAAAAACTGGAAGAACAGTTACGTCAGGGCCAGAAGATGGAGGCGATTGGGCAGCTGGCAGGGGGCATTGCCCATGATTTCAATAATCTACTGTCGCCGATTTTGGGTTACGCCAAAATGATTGCCGCTGAGTTGAAGATTGAAGATTCTCTCTACGCCAAAATCAGCCATATTAGCACCGCAGCCCACAAGGCCAAGGATCTGACCCTTCAGCTGATGAATTTCAGCCGCCGCCAGCCCTTGCAGCCGCGAGTGTTGAACCTGAATGAGGTTATTGATGCCTTCTACCCCATATTGTGTCGCACCATTCGGGAAAATCTGGCCTTAACTCTTGATTTGAATCCGGCGGGAGTTTTTATTGAAGCAGAACAGTCGCAAATTGAACAAATTTTACTGAATCTGGTGATCAATGCCCAGGACGCCCTGGCCCACAAAGGCGAAATTGTCATCCAAACTCAGACTTTCACCCTGGGTGAAGATCAGTTGCCACCCTGTGCCGAGATGCCACCGGGCGACTATGCGTGCCTTGAAGTGCGTGACAACGGTTGTGGTATGGAGCCCGAGATCCTGGCGCATATTTTTGAACCTTTTTACACCACCAAAGAGGAGGGACTGGGAACCGGACTGGGGTTGTCGACGGTTTATGCCATTGTTCAGACTTCTGGCGGTTTTTTGCGGGTGAACAGTCAGCCCAAGGTGGGAAGTGTTTTTGAAATGTATTTTTCGTTGATGAGTGCACCACCGGCAGAGAAACCCCAGCCGGTCAGACCGATCCTGAAAACGGGAGATGGCCAGGCGGTTTTGCTCGCTGAAGATGATGATATGGTGCGGCGGATGGTCCATGAAATGCTGACGATTGCCGGTTATCAGGTGCAGGAAGCGGTGGATGGTCCCTCGGCCCTGGCCTTGGCGCGCACGGCTGAACTCTCTTTTGACCTGCTGATTTCCGACGTGGTGATGCCGGGTCTCGACGGGCCGGAACTTCATGCGGAATTGCGCAGCTTCATGCCCGCGCTGAAGGTGCTCTTCATCTCCGGTTATGCAACCAATCCCAATTCGAGGGGGCGGGTGGCGCAGATCGATCCTGAAATTTTTCTGCAAAAACCTTTCAGCGCTCAGGCTCTGCTGGCTCAGGTGCAAAAGATTCTGCACGGCTCAGAGGAAGCACAGAAAGGGCGCAAGTAATTTTTGTTCAAAAAATGGGGATTTCCGGTATATGATCCGCTCTTGTCACAAGAGATTTTTTGATTTGTGGAGTTGTTATGATTCGTCGTGCCCGGATTACTGATGCCAGAGGGATTCATCAGCTGTTGCTGGGATATGCCCAGCAGGGCCAGTTACTGGGCCGTTCCCTGGTGGATATCTATGAAGCCCTGCGCGATTTTCATGTCTGCGAGCAAAATGCGGTCATCGTTGGGGTGGGGGCGCTGCAAATTTGCTGGGAAGATCTGGCTGAGATCCGCTCACTGGCGGTTAAACCAGGATTAGCCGGGCAGGGCATTGGGCGAAAGATTGTTGAACACTGCCTGGCCGAGGCGCGGGATCTGGGGCTGAAGCGCGTTTTCGCCCTGACCTATCAGCCGCAATTTTTTGAGCGGCTTGGTTTTGTCGAGATTGAAAAACAGCAGCTTCCACACAAAATCTGGACAGATTGCATTCATTGTGTCAAATTTCCCGATTGTGACGAAATTGCTCTTCAACGTGAGCTGTAAGGAGAACCCGCCACAATGGCGCGACGCTTTACCCTGATTTATCTTCCCGGAGTCGGCAAGAAAGTGCGCCGCATGAATTTGGCGTACTGGTCGGTTTATACGCTCCTGGCTCTGGCGCTGGTACTGGCGGGTTTTTTTGCCTATCTGCTGAGTGACTATTCGGCCCTGAGCTTTGATCGTCAGCAGTACCTGCGGTTGATGGCGGAAAATAGCAGTCAACGCCAGCAACTGCGTGCCCTGGAACGGGATTTTGCCGGGCTGCGCCAGGAACTTGCCTTGTTAGCCGAAACCGATGCCCAGTTGCGTAGTTCACTGGTGACGAATACCGACGAAACTCCGGCAGAACCGGCGGGCATTGGTGGGGCTTTGGCCTCTGATCCCACCGACATGAGTGAATTGCAGCAACAGATCAATGCCTTAAAACTGGCGATTGAGCTGCGTCGTGAAGCTCAGGATGAGATTCACAGCCTTTTGACCGAGGAGTATTCACAACAGTCTTCGACCCCCCAGGGGTGGCCGACCAAAGGCTGGCTGACCTCATACTTCGGGGTGCGTAAAGGCCCCTTCAGTGGTCGGGAGCGGATGCACGAAGGTTTGGACATTGCGGCCAATACCGGTACTGCGGTGCGCGCCACCGCCGATGGGGTGGTGGTCAGGGCCCGCATCGATTCGACCTTTGGCAAGATGGTGATGATTGACCATGGCTATGGCTATCGCACGATCTACGCCCACAATTCACGCCTCAGGGTAAAAGCCGGTACCCGGGTTAAGCGTGGTGATCCAATTGCCGAAGTCGGCAATACGGGTCGGTCCACGGGCCCCCATCTGCATTACGAAGTTCACCTCAATGGTGTGCCGGTCAACCCGCGTAAATTCCTTTGAGCCCCGACAGGGCCGACTTTCCTCTTTATTTCTTTGCTGCGCGATCTCAGCTGTGCGCGGCTGATCTTCGCACCATTGCTTCTTGTGAGCGCGAAGCGCCCTATGCTAGTATCCGCTGGTTTCCGTTGGTGCATGTCTCACCCCCGGCGATCAGGTTTACGGGTTTTCCGCAGCTGATTCCGTTTCCATAGGGAGTTGATTTTCATGATAAGTTCACTCGTCAAAAAATTTGTTGGGAGTAAAAACGACCGTGATATTAAACAGATGATGGGCACGGTTGCGCGCATCACGGCATATGAAGCGCAGCTGAGTGCCTTGAGTGATCAACAGTTGCAGGACAAAACCAGTGAATTCCGGCAACAGCTTACGGCGGGGATGGCCCTGAATGATTTGCTGCCTGAGGCTTTTGCGGTGGTGCGCGAAGCGAGTAAGCGCGTGCTGGGCATGCGCCACTTTGATGTGCAGATGATCGGTGGCATGGTGTTGAATGACGGCAAAATTGCCGAGATGAAAACGGGCGAAGGGAAGACCCTGGTCGCGACCCTGCCGACCTATCTGAATGCCCTGAGCGGCAAGGGTGTGCATGTGATTACGGTCAACGATTATCTGGCCAGTCGCGATGCCGAATGGATGGGCAAGCTTTACACCTTTCTTGGTTTGTCGGTTGGTTGCATTGTTCATGGACTCAATGATCGCCAGCGCCAACAGGCCTATGGTGCTGATATTACCTATGGCACCAACAATGAGTTCGGTTTCGATTATCTGCGCGATAACATGAAGTTTGATTTGAAAGATTATGCGCAACGGCCCTTGCACTATGCCATTGTCGACGAGGTTGACTCGATTCTGATTGATGAGGCGCGGACTCCGCTGATTATTTCCGGCCCCAGTGAAGCGTCGAGCGAGCTTTATTATCGCGTGGATATGATTATTCCGCGTCTGGCCAAAGGGGAAACCACCGAAAGTCGTGATGGGAAAATCGGCCAGAGTGTCAAACACCATACCGGCGATTACACCGTCGATGAAAAGGCGCGCTCGGCGATGCTGACCGAAGAGGGCGTGCGCAAGGCGGAAAAGCTGCTGGGCATTGATAACCTGTACGATCCGGTCAATATCGAACTGCTTCATCATGTCAATCAGGCCCTTAAGGCCCATGCCTTGTTTAAGCGGGATGTTGACTATGTGGTCAAGGACGGCGGCGTCATGATTGTCGACGAGTTCACCGGGCGTCTGATGGAAGGACGGCGCTGGAGCGATGGGCTGCATCAGGCGATCGAGGCTAAAGAGGGCGTCAAGATCGAGTCGGAAAACCAGACTTTGGCGACGATTACCTTCCAGAACTATTTTCGTATGTACGAAAAATTGTCGGGCATGACCGGCACTGCCGACACCGAAGCCAAAGAATTTGCCGAAATCTATAAACTTGATGTGGTGGTTATTCCCACGAACCGGCCCTTGGCGCGCACCGATCACCCCGATCTGATTTACAAAACGAAAAAAGAAAAATATCAGGCAGTGGTCGAAGACATCCAGGCTTGTCACAAAAAAGGGCAGCCGGTTCTGGTGGGCACGATTTCGATTGAAGATTCCGAGCTGCTGGCGGAGCAGCTGCAGAAAAAAGGTGTGGCCCATAGCGTTCTGAACGCCAAACAGCATGGCCGCGAGGCTTTGGTTGTCGCTCAGGCCGGGCGCAAGGGCTCAGTGACCATTGCGACCAATATGGCGGGGCGTGGTACGGATATTGTGCTGGGCGGCAATGCCGAAATGATGGCGCGCGTCGAGGCCCAGAGTGTCGAAGATCCCGAAGAACGCGAGGTGATTTTTCAGGCGGCCCTGGCGCGTAACCAGCAGTTGTGTGCGGCCGAAAAACAAGAGGTTTTGGCGGCGGGGGGGTTATATATTCTGGGGACTGAGCGGCATGAGTCGCGGCGTATTGATAACCAGTTGCGCGGGCGCTCCGGGCGTCAGGGAGATCCGGGGGCCAGCCGTTTTTATCTCAGCCTTGAAGATGATCTCTTGCGGATTTTTGGTTCACAGCGGGTCTCCTACGTTATGGACAAGTTACGCATTCCCGAAGGTGAGCCGATTGAGCACAAGATGATCAGCAAGGCCATTGAAAATGCACAGAAAAAAGTCGAGGCCCACAACTTTGATATCCGTAAACACTTGATCGATTACGATGATGTCATGAACCGCCAGCGTGAGGTTATTTATGCCCAGCGGCGCGAAATATTGGGTGGTGAAGATATCCGTGGCACCATTGAAAGCATTTTAAATGAAACCATTGCCGATACGGTTGCCAGTTTCTGCCCCGAGAAAACCCGCCCCGACGCCTGGGACTGGGCGCGTATCGGCGAAGATATCCTCAACCAGCTGGCTTTTGTTCCCGATATGTCGGGCTTCAATATGGAGCGAGGAACAGCCGGGGAGCTCGAAGCGCTGTTGAAACAGCAGGCTCAGGAACGTCTGACGGCGAAAGAAACCGAATTTACTCCGCCGGTGATGGAACATTTGTGTCAGATTTTGTTGTTGCAGACGATCGACTCCCAGTGGAAGGGACACCTCTTGTCCATTGACCACCTCAAAGAGGGCATTGGCCTGCGCGGCTACGGCCAGAAAGATCCCAAGGGCGAATACAAGCGTGAGGCCTTTGAGCTTTTTATGCAGGTCATGGCGCGTGTCCGCCAGGAAGTGCTGCAGAAACTGTTTCGCGTGCAGCTGGCCCAGGAGAGTGATGTCGAGCGGATGGAAGCGGCACGCCGCCGTCAACAGCAGATTGTCCTTAATCGCGCTAGCGGTGAGGGCGAAGGGAAAAAACCGGCCATGCGTGATGAAGACAAGGTTGGTCGCAATGACCCCTGCCCCTGCGGCAGCGGGCAAAAATATAAAAAATGTTGTGGGCGCTAGCCCGCCGCTCATAGGGGAACCTCATGCCGCACAAGAGTGACTCGCAGGAACCTGCGGTTTTACTGATTGACGATGCGCCGTTGATTCTTGATCTGTTGCAGGACGTTTTGCAGGACAGGGGCTACCGCGTGCTGCGCAGCGAGCATGGTAAAGATGTGGCGACGATCCTGTCCCAAGATCGGGTGGCGGTGGTTTTTTGTGATATTCTGCTGCCCGAAATCAACGGGGTCGAGGTGCTGCGCATGATCAAAAAGCAGTCGCCGGAAGTCCAGGTGGTTATTATCTCCGGTCAGCAGGATTTCGATGTCGCGCGCCAGGTTCTGCGCGAGCGCGCCCTCGATTTTCTGGTTAAGCCCTTCAATAATGCCGAAGTTATTACTGCTGTGAGACAGGGATTTACGGCCTATTAC
>Ga0210014_1000629_pt1 | contig 28892 bp, 36 predicted proteins | sample CryGeymeta201519_FD_183983 | JGI IMG/M metagenome (GOLD analysis project Ga0210014, IMG submission 183983) | Groundwater microbial communities from Crystal Geyser aquifers in Utah, USA - Crystal Geyser metaG 2015-19 (SPAdes) (version 2) | ecosystem: Environmental > Aquatic > Deep subsurface >...
CCCGTGCCTGCTTGCGCGCGCCGGTGTTGTCGGGCGCGCAGGCGGGTCGCTTGTTTGAACGCATGCTGGCGGCGCTGCCGTTTCAGCTCACGGCCGCGCAACAGCGCGTGGTAGCCGAGATTGGCCATGACATTGCCCGCCCCGTGCCCATGCACCGGCTGTTGCAGGGTGATGTGGGCGCTGGCAAAACCGTGGTGGCCGCGCTGGCCGCCGCGCAGTGCATGGACGCAGGCTGGCAGTGCGCGCTGATGGCGCCCACCGAGATTCTGGCGACCCAGCACTTTGCCAAGTTGGTGGAGTGGTTGCAGCCGCTGGGCGTGACCGTGGCCTGGCTGACGGGCAGCCAGAGGGCCGGGGAGCGGCGCGAAATACTGGCGCTGATCGCCAGCGGCCAGGCCGCTTTGGTGGTTGGCACCCATGCACTGATTCAGGACAAGGTGCAGTTTCACAAGCTGGCGCTGGCCATCATCGACGAGCAGCATCGCTTTGGCGTGGCGCAGCGCCTGGCGCTGCGCGACAAGCTGACCAGTCAGGGCGTGGAGCCTCATTTGCTGATGATGACTGCCACCCCCATTCCGCGCACGCTGGCCATGAGTTACTACGCCGACCTGGACGTGTCGACCATCGACGAGTTGCCGCCCGGGCGCACGCCCATCATCACCCGGGTGGTCAACGAGGCGCGCCGTGATGAGGTGATTGCCCGCATCAGCGACCAGTTGGCGCAGGGACGGCAAATCTACTGGGTTTGCCCGCTGATCGAGGAAAGCGAGGCGCTGGATTTGCGCAATGCCACCGAAACCCATGCCCAGCTCAGTGCGGCGCTGCCTGGGGTGCAGGTGGGTTTGCTGCATTCGCGTATGACCAGTCCGGACAAAAAAGAGGTGATGCGCCTGTTTGTGGCAGGGCAGATTGGTGTGCTGGTAAGCACCACGGTGATCGAGGTGGGTGTGGATGTGCCCAACGCCTCGTTGATGGTGATCGAGCATGCCGAGCGTTTTGGCCTGAGCCAGTTGCACCAGTTGCGCGGGCGCGTTGGCCGCGGCGCTGCCGCCTCAGCCTGTGTGCTGTTGTATGCCACTGGCGACGCGCCGCGCCTGGGCGAGACGGCGCGCGAGCGGCTCAAGGCGATGGCGCAAACCAACGATGGCTTCGAGATTGCCCGGCGCGACCTTGAGATACGCGGCCCCGGCGAATTCATGGGCGCGCGCCAGTCTGGCGATGCCATGCTGCGTTTTGCCGATGTGATTGCAGATGCCCGCTTGTTGGACTGGGCGCGCCGTCTGGCCCCGCTGCTGCTGGACGAACACCCGGCACTGGCTGAGCAACATGTGCTGCGCTGGCTGGGCGGCAAGGCGGATTACTTGAAAGCGTGACACTCACGGTTTATCGGTAGTGTTCACGTCGGCGCTGGTCGGCAACGAACTCTTCCAGGTCAGGGTCCATCGCGTTGCGCGACGAAATGATGCCGATGGCTTTGCCCGCTTCAACCACGGGCACGTGCCGAAAGCCGTGTTCCTGCATGACCACCAGCGCGTGTCCATAGCTTTGGGTCGGGCCAAGCGTTTTGGGCTCGCCAGTCATGACCTCACGCAAGGCGGTCGCTCTCGGATCGCGTCCCGGGGCGATGACGCGAAACACCACATCGCGCTCGGTGAAAATGCCGATCAGGTGCTGATCCTCAACCACCAGCACGGCACCCGCATCGTGGGTTGCCATAAGGCCCGCCGCCTTGCTGACCGAGTCAGTAGGTGCTGCGGTGATGAATTTTTTGCGTTCCATAACGTTGCGGACGGGAAGATTGAACATGGTGAACCTCTTTGGCGCATGCTAGCAAGGCCAGCCATGATTTCATTGATGCAAATCAACTTCAATCTCAATCTGAAAGCCGCGTATGCTTGGGCGCCTATGCCAAAACTGACCCAAGCCCCCAACGTCGCCATCGCCACCCTGTGGGCTGATGCGCTCAAGGTTGAAGGCATTGATGCCAGCGTGCAGCGCCAGTATTTGAGTGGCGTCGCCGGTGAGTTGCCGCCCGACCAGTGCTTGCCCGAGGTCTGGATTCAGGACGCGGCCCAAGAACCGCGCGCGCGTGAATTGCTCTACCACCTGCAGCATGTGCCCCAGCGGCGCTGGCAATGCGTTTGTGGTGAACTGGTCGAAGGCGGTTTCGAGCAATGTTGGGCCTGCGGTGCCTGGATGCCAAATTAGCAGTCTCTGGGCGAAAATAGCGCCATGACCCTGACCGAACTCAAATATATCGTGGCGGTGGCGCGCGAGCGGCACTTTGGCAAGGCGGCCGAGGCCTGCTATGTGTCGCAACCCACCCTGTCGGTGGCTGTGAAAAAGCTCGAGGAAGAACTCGACGTGAAGCTCTTTGAGCGCAGCGCTAACGAGGTCACGGTGACCCCGCTTGGCCAGGAAATTGTGCGCCAGGCGCAAAGCGTACTGGAGCAGGCTGCTGCCATCAAGGAGATTGCCAAGCGTGGCAAAGACCCTTTGGGCGGGCCGCTCACGTTGGGCATCATCTACACCATTGGCCCGTATTTGTTGCCCGACTTGGTGCGCCAGATGATTGCGCACACGCCGCAAATGCCCTTGATGCTGCAGGAAAACTTTACCGTCAAGCTGCTGGAGATGCTGCGCACCGGCGAAATTGATTGCGCCATTCTGGCCGAACCGTTCCCGGATGCCGGGTTGGCCATTGCGCCGCTGTACGACGAGCCGTTCATGGCGGCGGTGCCGTACAACCATCCGCTGGCAGCCAAAAAGCAGGTGACCAGCGAAGAATTGAAAAACGAGACCATGTTGCTGCTCGGCAGCGGCCATTGTTTTCGCGACCATGTGCTGCAGGTTTGCCCGGAGTTCGCACGTTTTTCCAGCAACACTGAGGGCATCCGCAAGAGTTTTGAGGGCTCGTCGCTGGAGACCATCAAACACATGGTGGCCGCTGGCATGGGCGTCACCCTGGTGCCACGCCTGAGCGTGCCCAAGCAGGCCTTGGCCTCAAGCCCCAAGCTCAAGCGCGACGAGGATGCGTATGTAAGATACCTGCGCGTGGCTGACCATGAAGGCGGTAAGCCGCCAACCCGCCGGGTGGTGCTGGCATGGCGGCGCAGCTTTACCCGCTACGAGGCCATTGCGGCGCTGCGCAACGCCATCTATGCTTGCGAACTGCCGGGTGTCGCGCGTTTGTCCTGAGCCTGAAAGTGCAAGGTAGTCATTGATGTATTGGCGTAAAAAACTTGATCTGTATCTGGCGCTGATCCGCTGGGACCGGCCTGCTGGCTGGCTGCTGCTGCTGTGGCCGACGCTGAGTGCTTTGTGGGTGGCCACAGGCGGCTTTCCGGGCTGGCATTTGCTCGGCGTTTTTGTGCTGGGCACAATTTTGATGCGCAGCGCGGGCTGCTGCATCAACGACGTGGCCGACCGTGATTTTGACAAACACGTCAAGCGCACGGCGGCGCGGCCAGTGACCACCGGCGCGCTGTCGGTGAAAGAGGCGCTGGCCGTGGGCGCCGTGTTGGCGCTGCTGGCTTTTGCGCTGGTGCTCACCACCAACACCATCACGGTGGGCTTGTCGGCGGCTGCGCTGGCCGTCACGCTGGCTTACCCTTATGCCAAACGCTACGTGTCGATGCCGCAGGCGGTGCTGGGCATTGCCTTTGGCATGGGCATTCCGATGGCCTTTGCCGCCGTGCGCGGCGACTTGCCGCCGCTGGCATGGCTGCTGATGCTGGGCAACTTGTTTTGGGTGCTGGCCTACGACACCGAGTACGCCATGGTGGACCGTGATGACGACCTGCGGTTGCGCATCAAGACCTCGGCCATCACGCTGGGCATGTGGGATGTGCTGGTGATCATGCTGTTTTATCTGGCATTCCTTGGCGTCTGGACGCTGGCGCTTCGCAGCTACGTGCCAGGCTCGCTTTTTTATGTCGGCATTGCAGCGGCACTGGCCCAGGTGGTGTGGCATTTCACCCTGATCCGCACGCGCACCCGCGATGGTTGCTTCAAGGCTTTCAGGCTCAACCACTGGTTGGGCTTTGCGCTTTTTGCCGGCATTGCCTCCAGCTATGCCGTGCAGTAAATAGCTGCAAAAGCGCCAGAGGACTCAGGCCGCGCCAAACTCGTCACCAAGCTCCCTGGCGCGCTCGCGGGCGGCGTACATGGCATCAATAAAGAGGGCGCGCAAGTCGTTGTCTTCCATGCTGGAAATTGCTGCAAAGGTGGTGCCGCCTTTGGACGTCACACGCTGGCGCAGCACCTTGGGCGAATCGCCTGTGGATTTGGCCAAAGCGCTGGCCCCCGTAAAGGTGGCAATGGCCAATTGCTGCGCTTGTTCGCGGTTCAGGCCCATCTCGGTGCCCGCCGTAATCATGGCCTCCATGAAGTAAAACACATAGGCCGGGCCCGAGCCTGACAAGGCTGTGACCACGTCGAGCTGCTCTTCGGCTTCCAGCCAGAGCGACTCGCCGGTGGTGTCGATCACCTGTTCAACAAAGGCTTTGTCGTTGGCGGTGACGCTGGCACGGGCAAACAGGCCGGTGATGCCTTGACCGATCAACGCCGGGGTGTTGGGCATGGCGCGCACCACGCGCTCGGTGCCGAGCCAGGCGGCAATGCTGTCGCTACGGATGCCAGCTGCCACGCTTAAATGCAAGCCGCCCAGCACGTGCGGCGCAACAGTCAGTGCAGCCTCCTTGAAGGTTTGCGGTTTGACGGCCCAGACCAGCAGCGGCGCGTCCAGAAGAAAGTCACCGGCTTGCGGTTGGGCGGCAATGCCAAAGCTGGCCTGCAGCTTGTCGCGCGCCTCGGCAAAAGGTTCGACCACGTCAATCAGATCACTTGGAAGCCCCTGCTTGATCAAGCCGCTGATGAGGGCGCTGGCCATGTTGCCGCCGCCGATGAATGCGATACGTTTGCTCATGAGTTTTTTGCAGGTGCGCGCCTGCGTCGTGGTTGTTTAAAGCCGTGAGTCTAATCAATAAATACGATCTCCGATGGCTGTCAGAGCTCGGGCGGCAGCACGGTTTGCCGCACCGCATGTTCCCAGCGCGCCATCAGTTCGGCGGCACGGCTGGGCGCCAGGGTCGGCTCAAAGCGGCGCTCAGCCCGCCATAGCGCGCTGAGTTCGTTGGTGCCTTCAAACACGCCGGTTGCCAGCCCCGCCAGGTAAGCTGCGCCGAGCGCGGTGGTTTCAGTGACCACCGGGCGCAGCACCGGGATGCCGAGCAAGTTCGCCTGGAACTGCATCAGCAAGTCGTTGACGCAAGCACCACCGTCCACCCGTAACTCACTGACTGCAGTATCACCAGCGGCTACTGCATCGCGGCTCATGGCTTGCAGCAAGGCGGCACTTTGAAAAGCAATGCTCTCTAACGCCGCCCTGGCAATGTGCGCCAGTGTGCTGCCCCGGCTCAAACCGGTGATGGCGCCGCGCGCGTCGGGCTTCCAGTAGGGCGCACCCAACCCGGTAAATGCCGGAACCACCATCACGCCGCCCGCGTCGGGCACGCTTTCGGCCAGCGCCTGCACCGCAGCACTGTTCGGGATGGCGTGCAAACCGTCGCGCAACCACTGCACTACGGCGCCACCGACAAACACGCTGCCTTCCAGGGCAAATTCGGGTTGCGCCGTGGTTTGCGCGGCGCTGGTGGTGATCAAGCCGTTGGCTGAGGTTTGAAACTGCTGGCCGGTGTGCATCAGCATGAAGCAGCCGGTGCCGTAGGTGTTTTTCACCATGCCAGGGGTAAAGCAGGCCTGGCCAAACAAGGCGCTTTGCTGGTCACCGGCGACACCGCCAATGGGAATGGCAGCTCCCAGCAGATCGGCGCTGACCTCGCCAAAAAAGGCACTTGACGGCTTGACCTCGGGCAGCAGGCTGGCCGGAATGTCCAGCGCTTGCAATAAATCGGCGTCCCACTGGTTGCTGTGCACGTTGAACAGCATGGTGCGTGCGGCGTTACTGACATCGGTGGTGTGGGTTCGCCCGTGGGTGAGCTGCCAGATCAGCCAACTGTCGATGGTGCCAAAAGCCAGCTCGCCCGCTTCGGCTTGTTGTCGCGCACCGGGTACCTGATCCAAAAGCCATTTGAGCTTGGTGCCTGAAAAATAGGCATCTACCAGCAAGCCTGTTTTGGCCTGAATGCTGGCGGCCAGGCCGCGTTCGCGCAGGGCCACGCAGGTGGGCTCGGCGCGCCGGTCTTGCCAGACGATTGCCGGGTGAATTGGCAGACCCGTTTTTCGGTTCCAGACCATGGTGGTTTCGCGCTGGTTGGTGATGCCTACGGCGCGTACCTCGCGCGCCGTGATGCCCGCCTTGGCCAGCACGGTGCGCGCGGTGGCCAACTGGGTGCGCCAGATTTCCAGCGGATCGTGCTCAACCCAACCAGGTTGCGGATAGTGTTGGGTCAGTTCTTGCTGGGCTTGCGCCACCACTTGGCCTTGTCCGTTAAAAACAATGCTGCGTGAGCTGGAGGTACCCTGGTCAAGGGCCATTAAATAGGTCATAGCGATACCTCGTAAGGAACTTGGGCTTCAGCCAGTAGGGTAGGAAAGGGTTCTGGCGGAGGCGCGTCGGTAAACAGGCGATCGATCTGACTCAGGTGACCCACTTCCACCATGGCGGGCCGGTTGAATTTGCTGCTGTCAGCGGCCAGCCAGACTTCTCGCGCTTGGGAAATGATGGTTTGCGACACCTTGACCTCGCGGAAGTCGTAGTCACGCAAGGACCCATCCGCCTCGATGCCAGAGATGCCGATGATCGCGATATCAACCTTGAACTGGCGGATGAAATCCACCGCAGCCTCACCCACAATGCCCTGGTCGCGGCCCCTCACTACGCCGCCCACCACAATCACTTCGCACTTCGGGTTGGCGCTCAGGATGGTGGCGACATTGAGGTTGTTGGTAATCACACGCAAGCCGCTGTGGTGCAGCAGGGCGCGGGCAATGGCCTCGGTGGTGGTACCAATATTCAAAATCAAGGCGCAGTCGTTGGGCACTGCCGCAGCGACGGCCCGGGCAATGCGGTTTTTGCCTTCGGTATACAGGTTTTCACGTTGTCGGTGGGCGATGTTTTCGACCGTTGATCCGGGCACCCGCACGCCGCCGTGAAAGCGCGTCAGCAAGCCTTCGTCGGCCATGCGCTGCACGTCACGGCGCACGGTTTGCAGGGTCACACCCAGCTTTTCTGCCAGATGTTCGACGGTCACCGAGCCCTGGGCTTGCACGGCTGCGAGCAAGTTGAGCTGTCTTGGATTGGGTTTCATGTTGGGTGTTTTTCCCGCATCGATAGGATGCCTTGACTTTAAAACGAATCTAAAAGAATGTTTATAGGGTAATTACTGATACAAAAAGAATTAAAACGAACAACAATACGAACAAATACGAAATCATTTGTGATTCACATTTCATCAGTAAAGGGTGCAAGATGCATTTGACGCTTGAGGGTATCGGCAAAAAAGTCGGTAACCAGACTTGGCTCTACGACATGAGTCTGCAGCCGTGCAGCGGTGCGGTAACAGTCTTGCTGGGTGCCACCCAGGCCGGCAAGACCAGCTTGATGCGCATCATGGCAGGCCTTGATGCACCCAGCCACGGTGACGTGAAAGTCAATGGTGGCAGTGTCGTGGGTGTGCCGGTGCGCAAGCGCAATGTGTCGATGGTTTACCAGCAGTTCATCAACTACCCGTCAATGACGGTGCGCGCCAACATTGCATCACCGATGAAATTAAGTGGCGAGAAAAACATTGACCAGCGCGTCAACGCACTGGCTGAAAAACTGCACATCGAGATGTTTCTGGACCGCTATCCGGCGGAACTCTCGGGCGGGCAGCAGCAGCGTGTGGCGCTGGCGCGCGCGTTGGCCAAGGGAGCACCCTTGATGCTGCTTGACGAGCCGCTGGTGAACCTTGACTACAAGTTGCGCGAAGAATTGCGCGACGAACTCAGTGCCTTGTTTGCCGAGGGTGGTGCCACCGTCATTTACGCCACCACCGAGCCGGGCGAGGCGCTGCTGCTGGGTGGCTACACCGCTGTCATGGATCAAGGTGAATTGCTGCAATATGGTCCCACTGCAGAGGTTTTTCACAAGCCGAAATCATTACGGGTGGCGCGCGCCTTCAGTGACCCGCCGATGAATTTGCTCTCTGCAAGCGTGGCGTCCGCGGGGGTGCAGCTCAATGGCGGGCCGTTGCTGTCCATGACATTGCCGGCAACGTCATCACCAAAATTGACGGTGGGCCTGCGCGCCAGCGCACTGCGGGTGCAGTTTCAGGATGGCGATGTGGTCCTGCCCGGCAAAGTTGAGCTTGCAGAAATCTCAGGATCAGACACTTTTGTCCACGTCGAGTCGCTGGTCGGCGACGTGGTGGCGCAATTGAGTGGTGTGCACAACTTTGAGTTGGGCAGCCAGATCAACCTGTACCTGAACCCGGCCCAGGTTTATGTTTTTGACGAACAAGGGTTGCTGTTGTTGGCGCCCGTGCGCGGCGGAGGGCGTTGATATGGCACGCATTGAACTTGACCTGGCGCATGCCTACGCGCCCAACCCGCAGCAAGACAGCGACTATGCGCTGCTGCCGCTCAAGATGACGTTTGAAGATGGCGGCGCCTACGCGCTGCTGGGGCCTTCGGGCTGCGGTAAAACCACCTTGCTCAACATCATGTCGGGTTTGCTGACGCCGTCGCAGGGCTCGGTGCGCTTTGATGGGGTGGATGTGACGCGCGCCACGCCGCAAGCCCGCAACATTGCGCAGGTGTTTCAGTTCCCGGTAATTTACGACACCATGACGGTGGCAGAAAACCTGGGTTTTCCACTGCGTAACCGGCAAGTGCCCAGCGCACAGATCAAGCAGCGAGTCGGTCAGATTGCAGAGATTCTGGAGATGAGCGGGCAGCTGAACCAATTGGCTGCTAACTTGTCGGCAGATCAAAAGCAGAAGATTTCACTGGGTCGGGGCCTGGTTCGTCCCGATGTGTCAGCGGTATTGTTTGACGAACCGCTGACGGTGATTGATCCGCATCTGAAATGGCAGTTGCGTCGCAAGATCAAACAGATTCACCACGAACTCAAGCTGACCATGATCTACGTCACCCACGACCAGGTGGAGGCGCTGACCTTTGCCGAGCAGGTGGTGGTGATGACGCGTGGTCGTGCGGTACAGGTCGGGTCGGCGGCTGAGCTGTTTGAGCGCCCAAGCCACACTTTCGTGGGCCACTTTATTGGCTCGCCGGGCATGAATTTCTTGACCGGACAGGCGCAAGCCGAGGGTTTCGACGTGGCAGGCGTGACCTTGCCCTGGCTGGCGGGACAGTCTGTGCCCCCGGGCCCCATCAAATTGGGCATGCGCCCTGAATACATGGCGCTGGTGGCGCCCAATACCCAAGGTGCATTGCCGATGGAGGTGGTGCAAGTGCAGGATGTCGGCACGCACGTTATGTTGATGGCGAACTGCGCTGGGCAAAGTGTCAAAGCGCGCTTGTCGTCCGATACCGCCCGCTTGAAGCTGGGCGAAACGGTCTGGTTGCAGGTGCTGAGCGAACACAGTTGCATGTATAAAAATGAGGAGATCGTGGCATGAGTACCACCACCAAGCCAGTCAACCAGAAGGCCTGGTTCCTGATATTGCCGGTTTTGATTTGTGTGGCTTTCTCGGCCATCGTGCCGCTGATGACGGTGGTCAATTATTCGGTGCAAGACATCATCTCGCCTGAGCGGCGGGTGTTTGTTGGTACTGAGTGGTTTGCCGCCATCATGCGCGATGAAGAATTGCACAGCGCCTTGTTGCGGCAGATTACTTTTTCGCTCTCGGTACTGGCCATTGAGCTGCCATTGGGCGTGTTGCTGGCATTGTCCATGCCCGCGCAGGGCTGGAAAGCCTCGGCTGTGCTGGTGATTGTGTCGCTGTCGCTGCTGATCCCGTGGAACGTGGTGGGCACCATCTGGCAGATTTTTGGCCGCACCGACATTGGTTTGATGGGGGCAGCACTGCAAGGGCTTGGCATTGAATACAGCTACACCGGTAACGCCACGCACGCCTGGTTGACCGTTTTGCTGATGGACGTTTGGCACTGGACGCCGCTGGTCGGTTTGCTGGGTTATGCCGGCCTGCGTTCGATACCGGATGCCTATTACCAGGCGGCCAGCATTGACGGCGCCAGCAAGTTCGCGGTGTTTCGGTATGTGCAGTTGCCCAAGATGCGCGGCGTGCTGATGATTGCCGTGCTGCTGCGTTTCATGGACAGCTTCATGATTTACACCGAGCCCTTTGTGCTCACCGGCGGCGGTCCGGGTAACTCGACCACCTTTTTGTCCCAGTACTTGACGATCAAGGCGGTGGGACAGTTTGACATTGGCCCGGCGGCGGCTTTCTCGTTGATCTACTTTTTGATCATCTTGCTGCTTTGTTTCATTTTGTACAACTGGATGCAGCGCGTCGGCACCCAGGAAAAGGAGGGTGGTCATGAATAAGCCGGGCTTTCAAAAACGCAATCTGTTCATGCTGGCCTACATTGTGTTTGCCTTGCTGCCGGTGTACTGGATGATCAACATGTCGTTCAAGACGAACGAAGAGATTTTGGCGAGTTTTTCGCTCTTTCCTCAGGACTTTACCTGGGCCAATTACAAAACCATCCTGACGGATCCTTCTTGGTATTCCGGCTACATCAACAGCCTGATTTATGTCGGCATCAACACGGTGATTTCCATCACGGTGGCGCTGCCTGCCGCCTATGCGTTTTCACGCTACAGCTTTTTGGGTGACAAGCATGTGTTCTTTTGGTTGTTGACCAACCGCATGACACCACCAGCTGTGTTTTTGTTGCCGTTCTTTCAGCTGTATTCCACCGTGGGCCTGATGGACACGCACCTGGCCGTGGCCTTGGCGCACCTGCTGTTCAATGTGCCGCTGGCGGTGTGGATCATGGAGGGTTTCATGAGCGGCATTCCGCGCGAGATTGACGAAACTGCCTATGTTGACGGCTATTCGTTCCCGGTCTTTTTTGTCAAGATTTTTTTGCCACTGATCAAGGCCGGTGTCGGCGTGGCGGCTTTCTTTTGCTTCATGTTCAGTTGGGTGGAACTGCTACTGGCGCGCACGTTAACCAGCGTCAACGCCAAGCCGATTGTGGCCATCATGACACGCACGGTGTCGGCCTCGGGCATGGACTGGGCCACGTTGGCCGCCGCCGGCGTGCTAACCATTGTGCCGGGCGCCATCGTGATCTGGTTTGTTCGCAATTACATCGCCAAAGGGTTTGCGATGGGTCGGGTTTGATAAGGAGAACGTGAATGTTTGAATGGATGGCCTGGACGACGCCTGTCGCCGTTTTCTTTAGCTGTATCGCGCTCATGCTGTTTGGCATGACGCTGTGGGAGATCAAGTCGCCCACCGTGATGCGGCGCGGCTTTTTGCCCATCGCCACGACGCGCGGTGACCGCTTGTTTATCGGGCTGCTGAGTGCGGCCTATATCAATCTGATTTTTGTCGGCGTGAGCGGCCGTTTGATGGAATGGATGGCTCTGGAAGCCGAACCGTCCATCTGGATCAGCTTTGTGATTTCCATGGCTGCCTTGGCGCTGATCATGCGCAAAGGCTGACCCACAAGTTAACAAGGATCGGCTTTTTGTTCCCTGGAGCCGAAACAGCCTTGACATCAGGGGCGTACACATGAGGAGATTGAACATGAAATTGCGATATAGCGCTGTAGTGGTGGCATTGGCATGCAGTGCCATGTCCAGCCAAGGGTGGGCCGACGAGGCTGCCGCCAAGAAATGGATCGATGCCGAGTTTCAACCCTCGACGCTGTCCAAAGACAAACAAGCGGCTGAGATGAAGTGGTTTATTGAGGCCGCCAACAAGCTCAAAGCCAAAGGTGTGAGCGAAATAGCAGTGGTCTCCGAAACCATCACCACGCACGACTACGAGTCCAAGACCTTGGCCAAGGCGTTTACCGAAATCACCGGCATCAAGGTCAATCATGACCTGATTCAGGAAGGTGATGTGGTCGAGAAGCTGCAAACCTCCATGCAGTCGGGCAAGTCGATCTATGACGGCTGGATTTCAGACTCGGACCTGATCGGCACCCACTATCGCTACGGCAAGATCATGAATCTGACCGATTACATGACGGGCACTGGTAAAGACTTTACCAACCCTGGTCTCGACCTCAAGGACTTCATTGGCACCAGTTTCACCACGGCACCCGATGGCAAGATGTACCAGTTGCCAGACCAACAGTTTGCCAACCTGTACTGGTTTCGCGCTGACCTGTTTGCCCGCGCTGACCTGAAGGCCAAGTTCAAGGCCAAATATGGCTACGACCTGGGCGTGCCGTTGAATTGGAGCGCTTATGAAGACATTGCCGCGTTCTTCAGCGAGGACGTCAAAACCATCGATGGCAAGCCGATTTACGGCCACATGGACTATGGCAAAAAAGACCCATCGCTGGGTTGGCGCTTTACCGATGCCTGGTTGTCGATGGCGGGTACTGCAGACATTGGTATTCCTAATGGCATGCCGGTCGATGAATGGGGCATTCGCGTGGCGGCTGACAAGTGCACCCCAGTGGGAGCTTCGGTGTCGCGCGGCGGTGCCACCAATTCACCCGCAGCGGTCTATGCCTTGACCAAGTACGTGGACTGGATGAAAAAGTACGCGCCCAAGGAAGCCACGGGCATGACCTTTGGTGAATCTGGCCCGGTACCGGCACAAGGCCAAATTGCGCAGCAAATCTTCTGGTACACCGCCTTCACGGCCGACATGATCAAGCCCGGTCTGCCGGTGGTGAATGCCGATGGCACGCCGAAGTGGCGCATGGCACCCGGCCCGAATGGCCCGTACTGGAAGCAAGGCATGCAAAACGGATACCAGGACGTGGGTTCGTGGACCTTCTTTAAAAACCACGATGCCAACAAGACGGCTGCCGCCTGGCTCTATGCCCAGTTTGTGACTGCCAAGACGGTGTCACTGAAGAAGACCATTGTTGGCCTGACCCCGATTCGGGAATCGGACATTCAGAGCAGGGCCATGACCGACATGGCGCCCAAGCTTGGCGGCCTCGTGGAGTTCTACCGTAGCCCGGCACGCGTGGCCTGGACGCCCACCGGCACCAATGTGCCCGACTATCCAAAGTTGGCGCAACTGTGGTGGAAAAACGTGGCCGTGGCCGTGACCGGTGAAAAAACACCGCAACAAGCCATGGACAACCTGGCCGATGAGATGGACAAGGTGATGGCCCGCCTGGAACGCGCTGGCATGGCCAATTGCCCACCCAAGCTCAATCCAAAAGGCGATCCGAACAAGTACCTGAGCGACACGGGTGCACCCTGGAAGAAACTGGCCAACGAAAAGCCAAAGGGTGCAACCATCGCCTATGACACGCTGTTAAGCGCATGGAAAAACGGCAAGGTTCGTTAATCCGAGTGCTTAAGCAAGCAATGTGCTGATCAATGACCGTGTGCGCCAACTGCTCACACGGTCAGTCTCTTTAGGGAGAGGCCGTCCAAGGCGGAAAAAATGAACTGTTTGGCGAGGTCAATACCACTATGACGACAGAAAACACAGAACCCCTGGCAACCATTCGTGCTGATTTGACGGCCAGGCTGAGCCAACCCAGTTGCTATGACATAGCCATTGTGGGCGGTGGTGCAACCGGTCTGGGTGTGGCCCTGGATGCGGCAACGCGTGGCTTGCGCGTGGTGTTGGTTGAGTCGCATGATTTTGCCAAGGGCACCTCGTCGCGATCGACCAAGCTTGTGCACGGCGGGGTGCGTTATTTGGCACAGGGCAATATTGCGTTGGTGCGCGAGGCGCTGCACGAGCGAACGCTGCTGTTGAATAACGCACCCTACCTAGCCCAGCCCTTGCCGTTCGTGATGCCCACCTATCGCTGGTGGGAGGCCGGGTTTTATGGCGTGGGCCTGAAGATTTACGACGTGCTGGCAGGGCGCGCCGGTTTGGGTAAAACTGAGCTGCTGGGCCGCAAAGAGACACTGGCGTATTTGCCGACGCTGCGCGCTCAGGGGCTGCAAGGGGGGGTGAAGTATTGGGATGGTCAATTCAATGATGCGCGTCTGGCCATCGTGCTGGCGCGAACGGCGGCCAGTCACGGGGCGCTATTGGTCAATTATTGTCGTGCTGCCGGGCTGACTTATGACAATGGCAAGGTCTCGGGCTTGCTGTGCGAAGACCAACTGACAGGCAAAAGTTACCAGCTCCAGAGCCGGTGCGTTGTCAATGCCACCGGGGTATGGGTCGATGAGCTACGACAAAAAGATGGTTTGGCGGTGCATGGCGAACACAGCCAGGTCACGCAGCCCATGGTGGCACCGAGCCAAGGCGTGCACATGGTGGTGGATCGTGATTTTCTGGCGGCAGATGTGGCCATGATGGTGCCCAAGACGGCCGACGGGCGCGTCTTGTTTGCCGTGCCCTGGCTCGGAAAGGTCATCCTGGGAACCACCGACACCCCGCGCCATGATCTGGCACGTGAGCCCATGGCTTTTGAAGAAGAAATCGAATTTATATTGAGCGAGTCTGCCAAGTACCTGCGCCGCGCGCCCACTCGGGCTGACGTTAAAAGTATCTGGGTGGGACTGCGCCCACTGGTCAAGCCGCCGCAGGATGAGGGCAACAATACCAAGGGGCTGAGCCGGGAGCACACAATTTTGGTCAGTCGCAGTGGGATGGTGACCGTCACAGGCGGCAAGTGGACGACGTATCGGGCCATGGCCGAGGACGTCATTGGTCAATGCGTCGAGCACCACCTGATTACCCCGACCCAGGCAGGCGTGACGAAAAACCTGCACCTACTCGGGAGTAGCCCTGTCTCAGCGTCGGGCACGGCGCGGCCGTTGAGTGAGTCGCCGGGATGGCACTCGTATGGTTCAGAGCAGACATTCGTGCAAGCGTTGCCGGGTGCGGCCGAGGCGTTGTGCCCTGGCCTGACCACCGCCATGGTGCGCTTTGCCGCGCGTCATGAATATGCCTTGACTGTGGAGGATGTGTTGGCAAGGCGCTCGCGTCTGCTGTTTTTGGACGCACGTCTTGCCATTGAACTGGCCCCTCGTGTCGGTGCTATCTTGCTTGAAGAAACCCAAAAAGACCCAAAAATCCAGGAATTCAAGTTGTTGGCAGCCAATTATTTGCTGTAAGCCTAAAAAATTCTTTGACCGACCCCCGTTTTCAATGCATAATACGAGGCTTCGCGTTAAACCGAAGTTTCTGCCCCAACCTAACAACATGAGTGGTTCATGTTGCGTGAGACGGGCCCAAGACTGATCAAAGCCAAATTCGCATTGTGCGATTTGCTTTTGGTGCAAGTTGGGAATTAAACAAATGATCCAAACTGAATCTCGACTCGAAGTCGCCGATAACACCGGCGCGAAGTCCGTTCTGTGCATCAAGGTGCTGGGCGGATCCAAGCGTCGCTACGCTAGCGTAGGCGACATCATTAAAGTGAGCATCAAAGAAGCTGCACCGCGTGGACGTGTCAAAAAAGGCGACGTCTACAGTGCTGTGGTGGTGCGAACCGCCAAGGGCATTCGTCGCAGTGATGGCTCGTTGGTCAAATTTGATGGCAATGCAGCCGTGTTGCTCAATGCCAAGCTTGAGCCAATTGGTACTCGTATCTTTGGACCGGTGACGCGCGAGTTGCGCACTGAAAAGTTCATGAAGATCGTGTCTTTGGCTCCTGAAGTTTTGTAAGGACATCACATGAACAAAATTCGCAAAGGCGACGATGTCATCGTGCTCACTGGGCGCGATAAAGGTAAACGTGGCAAGGTCACGTTGCGCAAAGACGACTCTCACCTGGTGGTTGAGGGCGTCAACATCGTCAAGAAGCACGCCAAGCCCAACCCAATGAAGGGTGAGACTGGCGGTATCGTTGAAAAAACCATGGCCCTTCACCAGTCCAATGTTGCTATCTTCAATGTGGCAAGCGGCAAGGCTGATCGCGTGGGCATCAAACTGCAAGCTGATGGCAAGCGCGTTCGCGTTTACAAATCCAGCGGCGAAGAAATCAAGGTGGCATGAACATGGCTCGTTTGCAACAAATTTACCGTGAAAAATTAGCCCCTGAGCTGATGGCCAAGTTTGGCTACAAGTCACCCATGGAAGTGCCCCGCCTGAGCAAGATCACTCTCAATATGGGTGTGAGCGAAGCTGTGGCTGACAAAAAAGTAATGGACCACGCTGTGGATGACATGGCGAAAATCGCCGGCCAAAAGCCTGTGGTGACGATGTCGAAGAAAGCCATTGCTGGTTTCAAGATTCGTGAAAATCAAGCGATTGGTTGTATGGTGACATTGCGTGGTGCCCAAATGTTCGAGTTCTTGGATCGCTTTGTCACGGTGGCACTGCCCCGTGTACGCGACTTCCGTGGTATCTCGGGACGTTCTTTTGATGGCCGCGGTAACTACAACATCGGTGTCAAAGAGCAAATTATTTTCCCTGAAATTGAATACGACAAGGTTGACGCCTTGCGCGGTCTCAATATCAGTATCACGACAACGGCCAAGACCGACGATGAGTGCAAGGCGCTTCTCACCGGCTTCCGTTTCCCCTTCAAGAACTGAGGTGACCTGTGGCTAAGATGGCTTTGATACAGCGCGAGCTCAAAAGAGACAAACTGGTTGCCAAGTATGCAAAAAAGCATGCGGAATTGAAAGCAATTTCAACCAGTGCCAAGCATACTGAGGAAGAGCGCGCAGCGGCTCGTCTGGGTTTGCAATTGTTGCCTCGCAACGCGAATCCCACTCGTCAGCGTAACCGCTGTGCGATCACGGGTCGTCCACGTGGCACGTTCCAGCACTTTGGTCTGGCTCGTGCAAAGATTCGCGAAATGGCTTTTGCTGGTGAAATACCCGGCATTACCAAGGCAAGCTGGTAATCGGTAGGAGAAATAGATATGAGCATGAGTGATCCGATCGCCGACCTGTTGACTCGCATTCGAAATGCGCAAATGGTTGCCAAAACATCAGTACGCGTCCCTTCATCCAAAGTGAAGATCGCGATTGCCCAAGTCCTCATGGACGAAGGCTATATTGATGGCTTTAAAGTGAACCCGGCAGATGGCAAACCTGAGCTTGAAATAGCTCTGAAATACTACGCTGGTCGTCCAGTGATTGAGCGCATTGAGCGTGTCAGTCGTCCTGGACTGCGCGTGTACCGTGGCAGCGATGCCATTCCGCAAGTTCAAAACGGTCTGGGTGTGGCAATTGTCACAACACCAAAGGGTGTCATGACTGATCGCAAGGCGCGCGCTACCGGTGTTGGTGGTGAAGTACTTTGCTACGTCGCCTAAAGCGTGGCATTGAGAGGAAATAGAAAATGTCCCGTATAGCAAAAATGCCCGTTACCATCCCCGCTGGGGTTGATGTGACGGTAGGTAAAAACGATGTGAGCGTCAAAGGTTCAGGCGGATTGCTGTCTTTGACTCATAACGTGTTGGTGAAAATTGTCAGCGATGCTGGAAAGTTGAGCTTTTCTGCCGCCAACGACTCGCGTGAAGCTGATGCCATGGCAGGCACCATGCGCCAGTTGGTCAACAATATGGTGATTGGTGTCACCAAAGGCTTCGAGAAAAAGTTGACCTTGATTGGCGTTGGTTATAAGGCCCAAGCCACTGGTAATAAACTCAATTTGACCGTGGGGTATTCGCATCCTGTCAACATGGACATGCCTGAAGGCATCTCTGTTGCCACCCCGACCCCGACGGAAGTTTTGATCAAGGGCGCTGACCGTCAGCGCGTTGGTCAGATAGCGGCTGAAATCCGTGCGGTCCGTCCGCCTGAGCCTTACAAGGGTAAAGGTATTCGGTATTCCGACGAAAAAGTCGCGATCAAAGAAACCAAGAAGAAATAAGGAGCTGCACCATGTTGAGCAAAAAAGAGCAGCGTCTTCGCAGAGCCCGTCAAACGCGGATTCGCATCGCGCATCAGGGCGTTGCCCGTTTGACGGTCAATCGAACCAACTTGCACATCTACGCCACTGTGATTTCTGGCGATGGCAACAAAATTATCGCCACCGCCTCCACTGTAGAAGCCGAAGTGCGTCAGTCATTGGGTGGTGCTGGAAAAGGCGGCAATGTTGCAGCAGCCCAAATCATCGGCAAGCGTTTGGCTGAAAAAGCTAAAGCAGCTGGTGTTGAGAAAGTGGCGTTTGATCGTTCAGGGTTTGCGTACCACGGCCGCGTCAAGGCGCTGGCTGATGCGGCACGCGAAGCTGGCTTGCAGTTCTAAGCAGATCGGAAACTAATAATGGCTAAAGTACAAGCAAAAATGCAAGGTAAGGCTGAAGGGCCTGAAGACGGTCTGCGCGAGAAGATGATCGCCATCAACCGGGTCACGAAAGTGGTCAAGGGTGGCCGTATTCTTGGCTTCGCAGCACTGACAGTTGTGGGCGACGGTGATGGCACGGTGGGCATGGGCAAGGGAAAGTCGAAAGAAGTTCCTGCGGCTGTGCAAAAAGCCATGGAGGAAGCACGTCGAAACATGGCAAAAATGTCGCTTAAAAATGGCTCCATTCACCACAAGGTGATGGGTCATCACGGCGCAGCTTCGGTCATGGTTGCACCCGCCCCCAAGGGTACCGGCATCATCGCTGGCGGCCCAATGCGCGCAGTTTTCGAAGTTGTTGGAATCACTGACATCGTGGCGAAGAGCCATGGCTCGTCGAATCCTTACAACATGGTTCGCGCCACGTTGGATGCGCTGTCCCGCGCCACAACGCCTTCTGTCGTTGCTGCCAAGCGTGGCAAGACCATCGAAGAAATTTTTGCCTGATTGGAGTCCTCGAAATGACAACGCAAAAGAAAGTGACAGTGCAACTCGTGCGCAGCCCAATCGGTTGTGCAGAGTCGCATCGCGCCACTGTCCGCGGTTTGGGTTTGCGCAAGATTCGCAGCACTAGCGAACTAGTGGACACCCCGGAAGTACGCGGCATGATTAACAAGATCAGTTACCTGGTCAAAGTGCTTTAAGAGGTAAATGATGGAACTCAATAGCATCAAGCCGGCTGACGGCGCAAAACATTACAAACGGCGCGTCGGTCGTGGTATCGGTTCAGGTCTCGGTAAAACAGCGGGTCGTGGCCATAAAGGCCAAAAGTCGCGTGCTGGCGGTTACCACAAGGTTGGTTTCGAAGGCGGTCAAATGCCCATGCAACGGCGTCTGCCCAAGCGTGGCTTCAAGTCTGCCTTGCTGAAGTTCAATGCCGAAGTGACTTTGTCGGCCTTGAATCAGCTGGAAGCTACAGATATTGATGTGCTCGTTCTAAAGCAAGCGGGCCTGATTGGCGAGCTTGCCAAGGTGGTCAAAGTCATCAAGACCGGTAATGTGACCAAGGCGTTCAATCTGAACGGCGTAGGTGCGACGGCGGCGGCAAAAGCTGCCATTGAAGCCGCTGGCGGTAGTGTTGCTTAATTCAGATTCAGGATCAGTGTAAGTGGCTACAAGTTCGGCTCTCTCTGCTAAAACAGACAAGTACGGTGACTTGCGTCGCCGTCTGATCTTTTTGTTGCTCGCTCTCGTGATTTATCGCGTGGGTGCGCATATCCCTGTGCCCGGCATAGACCCGGTCCAGTTGCAGCAGTTTTTCAAAGGTCAGCAAGGCGGCATTCTTGGCATGTTCAACATGTTTTCTGGCGGTGCCTTGTCCAGGTTCACTATATTTGCTTTGGGGATCATGCCGTACATTTCGGCTTCGATCATCATGCAATTAATGGGTTATGTAGTTCCGGCTTTTGAGCAGCTTAAAAAAGAGGGTGAAGCTGGTCGGCGCAAGATAACGCAGTACACGCGTTACGGCACCCTTGGTTTGGCTTTGTTTCAGTCACTTGGGATTGCTGTGGCTATTGAAAGCTCTCCTGGTTTGGTGATTGCACCGGGTTTTGGTTTTCGCATGACTGCTGTGGTTACGCTGACTGCTGGTACGTTGTTTTTGATGTGGTTGGGTGAACAAATCACCGAACGCGGATTGGGAAACGGTATATCGATTTTGATTTTCGCCGGTATCGCCGCTGGTTTGCCCAATGCCATTGGCGGTTTGCTGGAACTGGTCCGCACGGGGGCGATGAGTATTATTATTTCTTTGGTGATCGTGATTTTGGTCGGTTTGGTCACCTATTTCGTGGTTTTTGTGGAACGTGGTCAACGCAAGATATTGGTGAATTACGCAAGGCGTCAAGTAGGCAACAAGGTTTATGGAGGCCAGTCCTCACATCTGCCGCTCAAGCTCAACATGGCCGGGGTGATTCCGCCGATTTTTGCGTCTTCCATCATTTTGTTGCCTGCCACGGTCGTCGGATGGTTCAGTGCTGGTGAGTCTATGCGTTGGTTGAAAGACATTGCAGGTTCCTTGACACCTGGCCAGCCTATCTACGTCATGCTGTACGCCGCCGCCATTATTTTCTTTTGTTTCTTTTATACGGCGCTGGTATTCAATAGCCGTGAAACGGCTGACAATCTTAAGAAGAGCGGCGCCTTTGTTCCGGGTATACGTCCTGGTGACAACACTGCCAAGTACATCGATAAGATTTTGTTACGCTTGACATTTGTTGGTGCCATTTACATTACGTTGGTTTGTTTGTTACCGGAATTCCTGATTCTCAAATATAACGTGCCATTTTACTTTGGTGGCACATCGTTGCTGATTATTGTGGTGGTGACCATGGACTTCATGGCTCAGGTGCAAAACTATCTGATGTCGCAACAGTATGAGTCTTTGCTGAAAAAAGCTAACTTTAAGGCGACTTGAGGTTAATCAATATGGCAAAAGACGACGTTATTCAAATGCAGGGTGAGATTGTTGAAAATCTTCCCAATGCCACCTTCAGGGTCAAACTTGAAAATGGACATATTGTTCTTGGTCATATTTCTGGAAAGATGCGCATGCACTACATCAGAATATTGCCAGGTGACAAAGTGACCGTTGAACTGACCCCTTATGATTTGAGTCGGGCACGGATTGTGTTTCGCGCAAAGTAGTTTTACCTGTTTAAGAATTGTTTAGGAGAATGCAATGAAAGTTTCGGCTTCGGTAAAGAAAATTTGCCGCAACTGCAAAATTATTCGACGTAAAGGCGTTGTTCGTGTGATCTGTTCGGATCCGCGACACAAACAGCGTCAGGGTTAATTGCAAGAGTTATAGAGGACTAAAATGGCACGTATCGCTGGTATTAATATTCCGCCACAAAAGCATTCGGAAATTGGTTTAACCGCTATTTTCGGTATCGGGCGTAGTCGCGCTCGCAAGATTTGTGAATCTTGTGGCATCGATTACTCAAAAAAGATCAAGGATCTGACTGACTCAGATCTTGAAAAAGTGCGTGATGAAGTCGCCAAATTCACGATCGAAGGAGATTTGCGTCGTGAAACTACTATGAACATCAAGCGTTTGATGGACATTGGTTGTTATCGTGGCTTTCGGCATCGTCGTGGTTTGCCGTTGCGTGGTCAGCGCACGCGTACCAACGCGCGCACGCGCAAAGGTCCGCGCAAAGCTGCGCAATCACTCAAGAAATAACAGGCACTGAAAGAACATTATGGCTAAAGCTCCCGCCAATAACGCAGCTCAGCGCGTTCGTAAAAAGGTTCGCAAGAACGTAGCGGACGGTATCGCGCACGTGCATGCTTCCTTTAACAACACCATCATCACGATCACAGATCGCCAAGGCAATTCTCTTGCTTGGGCATCTTCAGGTGGCCAGGGCTTCAAGGGCTCACGCAAGTCCACACCGTTTGCTGCTCAGGTTGCGTCGGAAGTGGCTGGTCGTACTGCAATTGAACAAGGCATCAAGAATCTTGATGTCGAAATCAAAGGTCCTGGTCCAGGTCGCGAGTCTTCGGTTCGTGCTTTGGCTGCCCTGGGTATTCGCATCAATATGATTGCTGACGTGACGCCTGTACCGCACAACGGTTGCAGACCGCAAAAGCGCCGTCGTATTTAACTCACAAACCAAGCCCACCGCCAATGTGTTCGCACATTGGCTCCCGCTGTTTTTAAGCGGTAGCTGACTAAAAGGAATTTCAAGTGGCACGTTTTTTAGGCCCTAAGGGCAAACTCTCCCGCCGTGAAGGCACTGACCTGTTTCTCAAGAGCGCGCGTCGTTCCATCGGAGACAAAGTCAAGTTCGACTCCAAACCGGGTCAGCATGGTCGCACTTCAGGTGCGCGTACTTCTGATTTCGGCATCCAATTGCGCGAGAAACAAAAAGTCAAACGCATGTACGGTATTCTTGAAAAGCAGTTTCGACGTTACTTTGAAGAAGCTGACCGCCGCAAGGGCAATACCGGTGCCAATTTGTTGACTTTGCTTGAGACACGTCTCGACAACGTGGTTTACCGTATGGGCTTCGGTTCTACCCGCGCTGAATCTCGTCAACTGGTTTCGCACAAAGCCATTCTGGTGAATGCCAAGTCGGTCAATATCCCTTCTTACCTCGTCAAAGTCGGTGATGTTGTGTCTGTGCGCGAAAAGTCCAGCAAGCAAAATCGAATTGCTGAGGCTTTGCAACTGGCGCAACAGGTGGGTATGCCAGCTTGGGTGGAAGTCAATGCTGAAAAGGCCGAAGGCGTTTTCAAATCAGTGCCTGATCGTGATCAATTTGCGGCTGACGTGAATGAATCGCTGATTGTTGAGTTGTATTCACGTTAAGTGTAAGCAGCCTATGTTTTGGCAACCGATGGTTTATTGTTCGTCAGTTGCATCGTAAGCCTTTTCCGGTGGGCATTTCCGGGGGTGTTCAGAGGATTTATACATGCAAAATATATTACTAAAACCTAAGGCTATCAATGTTGAGCAGCTATCTACCAACAGGGCTAAAGTTGTATTAGAACCGTTCGAAAGAGGTTATGGTCATACCCTTGGTAACGCCCTGCGCCGTGTACTGCTGTCGTCAATGCCGGGTTATGCGCCGACCGAGGTGACTATTGCTGGTGTTCTGCACGAATACTCGTCGATTGATGGGGTTCATGAAGACGTTGTTAATATCTTGCTCAACCTCAAAGGTATCGTTTTCAAGCTCTATAACCGTGACGAAGTGACCTTGAGCTTGCGCAAGGACACCGAGGGTGTGGTTAGTGCTGGTGATATTCAAACCCCGCATGATGTGGAAATTATCAACCCTGACCATGTGATTGCCAATTTGGCTCACGGTGGCAAGCTCGATGTTCAAATCAAGGTGGAGCGCGGTCGCGGTTATGTTCCCGGAACCTTGCGTCGTCATCTCGATGACACTACAAAGTCCATTGGCCGCATTGTTCTGGATGCGTCTTTCTCTCCGGTCAAGCGCGTGAGCTACACCGTTGAGAGCGCTCGGGTTGAGCAACGTACGGATCTGGACAAGTTGATTCTCGATATTGAGACCAATGGCGCGCTTTCCGCCGAAGATGCAGTGCGTGCTTCTGCCAAAATTCTGATTGAACAGATGGCAGTGTTTGCGCAACTCGAAGGTGGTGATGTTGATTCGATCATCGCTTCGCCAGCGCGTAGTGGAAGTTCCAACTTTGACCCCGTGTTGTTGCGCCCAGTAGATGAGCTTGAATTGACAGTGCGCTCAGCTAATTGTTTGAAAGCTGAAAACATTTATTACATTGGTGATTTAATACAGCGCACTGAAAATGAGTTGTTAAAGACGCCTAATCTTGGCAGAAAATCACTCAATGAAATCAAGGAAGTTCTGGCTTCCCGTGGCTTAACGTTAGGTATGAAGCTTGAAAGCTGGCCACCTGTTTCTCTCGAAAATAAGTAAAGTCACAGTTTACTTATGTGACATGAACAGTACCTGATACGGCTGTTTTAATTAAATAAAGGAATCTACTATGCGTCACGGCCTTGGTCTTCGTAAATTAAATCGCACTTCTTCGCATCGCTTGGCAATGTTGCGCAACATGATGAATTCGCTCATCGAGCATGAGGTTATCAAAACCACTGTACCCAAAGCGAAGGAATTGCGCCGCGTAGTTGAGCCCATGATTACGCTGGCAAAGGTCGCTACGGTTGCTAACCGTCGTCTTGCCTTTGACCGTCTACGTGATCGTGACTCAGTTGTCAAATTGTTCAACGTTCTGGGTCCCCGCTTTAATGCTCGTCCAGGCGGCTACACGCGCATTTTGAAAATGGGTTTTCGTGTTGGTGACAACGCGCCTATGTGCCTCGTTGAACTGGTTGATCGGGGTGCAGAAACTGTTGCTCCGGAAGCCGTAACGGCCGCTTGATCGGTTACAATATGAATCTATCGCGCGATGGAGCAGTCTGGTAGCTCGTTGGGCTCATAACCCAAAGGTCGGAGGTTCAAATCCTTCTCGCGCAACCAATAAAATCAAGCACTTAGCTTGAATAAGCGCCCACTCCAAGTGGGCGTTTTGCATTCTGTGACGAGGTTTGTGACGAGGTTTGTGACGTCACAGAAATTGCTAATTTGCAATTTGACCTTTGGGCTTGTGACGGGTTGGCTACGACTTCAAAATCTTCGTGCAGATGGCCGACTGGTATTGGACGGAATTTCCTTTACTCTGAATCTGACTTCCGTCGATGGCTCGTTCGTGCCCAAAGAAGTCGGTCAACCGTAAGCGTGCGGCCAACACCCCTTGACGCCACTGGTGCCTTACCGGCACAGATTCGCAGCTAAATTGCGGTGGGCTGCCAGCGGTGCGGCAGCAATTGGTCGATCTGGCTGTTTTTCTGCGTCGGCAGGCGAGCCAGCACATCCTTGAGATAGGCATACGGATCATGCCCGTTGAGCTTGGCGCTCTGAATCAAACTCATCACCGCCGCAGCGCGCTGGCCCGCACGCAAGGAACCGGCAAACATCCAGTTGGACCTGCCGATGGCAATCGGGCGAATCTGGTTCTCGATCCAGTTGTTATCGATGGGCAACTGCCCGTCATTGAGGAACTGCGTCAGAGCCCCCCAGCGCTTGAGGCTGTAATCGAGTGCCTTGGCAGTGGCTGATCCGTCGGTAATTTTTTGCCGATGCAACAGCATCCACGCATGAAACGCCTCAGCTAATGGTTTTGATCTGGCTTGGCGAACTTGCAGGCGCTCCGCAAAGCTGAGGTTCTTGACCTCACGCTCCACGTCATAAAGTTGACTGATGTACGCACAAGCCTGCCCTGCAATCTGGCTTTGGCTGCTCACATGCAGATCAAAGAACTTGCGCCTTGAATGCGCCATGCACTCGACCTCGGTGATGCCACTGATAAAACCCTGTTTGTACCCCGCGTAGTCATCACAAACCAAACGTCCCTTCCATTTTCCCTGGAATGTTCTGGCATGTTCACCGGCGCGTGATTCGCAGAAGTCGTAAACCACCGCTTTCAAGTCCTCGAATGCGCCTGGTGCATAAGCCCAAAGATAAGCCCGGTGCGTTTTCTTGTTGCCGGGCTTAAGCATCTCCACCGGCGTCTCATCGGCATGCAAGACCGAGTGGCTGAGAATTTCCTCTTTGAGGGCGTCGACCAGTGGCTGTAATTGAACGCCACAAATGCCCACCCACTGCGCCAGTGTCGAGCGTGGAATTTCCACCCCGGCACGGCCAAAAATGCGTTCCTGGCGGTACAGCGGCAAGTGGTCGCTGTACTTGGCCACCAGCACCTGGGCCAGCAAACCCGCCGTGGGGATGCCCTTGTCAATGATTTGCGCAGGCACTGGCGCCTGGATGAGGGTCTCGCATTCATCGCACACCCATTTGCCGCGGATATGTTCTTCGACGGTGAACACGCCTGGTGTGTAGTCCAGTTTCTCTGAGACATCCTGGCCAATACGCTTCAACTGGCAGCCACAGCCGCAGGTGGTGGAGTCAGGCTCGTGGTGGATGGCCACACGGGGCAGGCCTGCTGGTAGGGCAGCACGTTTGGGTTGTTGACGCGGTGCAGCCTCAAGCTTGACTGGAGAGGCCAGCTCTTTGAGTTCTTCTTCGATGGCGGCGATGTCGGCATCCAGGGTCTCGTCGAGCAAGCTGATCTGGGCCGCATTGAGCAGTTCGCTGCTGCGACCAAACTTCCAGCGCTTGAGGGTTGCCAACTCGTGGGTGAGTTTGTCGATCTTGGTCTGGCTGTACTGGATGTCACTGTCTTTGGCTGCGATAGCCACAGCGTGCTGCTGGCTTTGTTGTGCAATCTTTGCAATCAACTCTGCGGCAAGCTCACGCAGTTGTTCTGCGTTCAAATTTGACAGTGATTCAAAGGCTTGGACCATGGCACAAAGTGTCCCACGACAAGCTATTTTGGGCCATTCTGACATTCCCCAATTGACTCAAAAACAATAGTGAATCAACATTGCCACGTATGACTTTGAGGTCATTTATTTCTCACACAATGCTGATGATGCCGGCCTCGCCAATGCGACTCCAGGGCAGGCCCAGCACCAGTGCGTCAAGCTGGGCTCGACTCAAGCTGATCTGCGTTTGGGCCGATAGAGCCGGCCAGACAAAGTGGCCCTGGTGCAGTCTTATGGCGGCCAGCCAGATGCCGATACCGTCATGCACCAACACCTTCATGCGGTTGGCGCGCCGGTTGGCAAAGAGGTAGGCGGTGTGCGGGTGGGCGCAACCGAATACAGCATCAGGATCCTGGCGAAATTTCGCGATCGTCAGTTTGGCAGCTTCAAATTGATCACCGATCCACTTACCGCCACCGCTGCCGGAACCACCACCACCGCCAGGTCCATCCTTCCAATCTCGAAGATCATGGCACTTTTCCAGGAAGCGGACTAATCCGTTGTGATCAGCTGAAAAATTCTTTCCACTCGGTACAGTGGCCTCTTCCAAATACTCCGCAAATTCTTCTGGAGGCAGATCGACTTTCAGGGCATCAAGTTGAACCTGGTTATCCGCCATGGCGTACCGACGAACTGCTCTTGCGGCAGTGCTGACGCTATTTGGAGAAAACGTCTATTTCAACTCTGAACCACGTTTTTCGTAGTCGTCAAGACTTGAGTTTTCTCTGAGCGCCTGGATATACCCGAGCAGCAAATGGGCACTGAGAAGCAAGAATTGGACGGCAGAATTTCCTTTTGGTAAGGGTTCACACAAGGTGGCGTACATTGGAAACAGCGTCGATGCTGAGCCCAGCAAGGGATTGTGGCCGGTTGTGTTGAATTCACGCGCAAAATCGTTACCAAGGATGCTCTTGAGGCTGCTGCGATTGTCATAAATCCAATCGAGCACAGGCTGCCATGAAGAGATGTCAGCTTCCTCCAGCGCGCTAGGCCATTTTTCTGAAATCTTCTTGAGAATTTGCCGCAACCGGCCAACTGCTCTTTGAAAACCGATCAGACTTGTGTGTGCGGTAATAAGCCACAATATGTCCCGCAAAACCTCGGTGTCCACCCCTTCTGAGACCGCATTTGCCATAAGTTTTTGGATAACAACGCTATCTGCAAAAGCAACAGCAACAACAGCTTCGTTTCCATTCTGTGTTGTCATATAGGTCTTTTCCTCAGAAAAAGGACTGGCGTTATGACTCGCTTTTGCATTCGATCACAGCAATGCCAGATCGGTCATAAAGTTTGGCCAAGCGAACCTTCTTCTTGGGTCGATGGGCTCGATAGATTAACTGATGTAGGAGTATTGCAATCGGTCTTTGTTTCGGTTTACTGTTTCAAGTTGCGTTTGTCAATGCAATAAAGGTTACTCAAATAGTCCTCAATTGGTGAATTAGAAAGCGTCCATAATTTCGTATTGATGGCTTTTCTGGCTGCTTCAGCGACGATTTTTAGATCGGATGCATGGATTCCAAAGACGGCTGGGTCGAAGAGGAACTCAGTTAAATAGTCGGTTTTGATTTGCTCTTCGGTCAAGTCGAAAAGTTCAATGCAACCAATCGGCTTGTCGGGCGGCAGAATTGACTTGGCCAGCTTGAAGGCGCGTACGTTGCCGATGCACCATAGTCGCTTATTCCGAAACACAATTGGGGGTTTTCGGGCAAGCATGGAGATCAGTTCCTTGTCCAAGGATGCGGCGTATTTACTGGGGAGTTTGAGTGGTGGAATGTCGAGTTCTTGTTCGAGTAGAACGATTGCCGGGTGTATTCCCTGAATTTTTTCCAAGCTTAACTTGACCAACCTTGGGTCGTTGCATGTTCCAGCAATGACATCATTAGCAGTGGTTGGTGTTGACGTGTTGCCAACAGTAGTTTCAATTCTTTGCATTTTTGGTCTTGCGGGTAAATAGATGGTTCTGTGCGCATCTATGGTTTGCAACTTCACACAGTATCTTGGTCATTATTTCAGAACGACTGCGCTGAGATTTCAGCGCTTGAAAAGACCGTTTGCTCGGAGTTCAATGTTTAAACAAGCCTGCATCAGATCATCAAAGGCCAGGGCGTTGCCGACCATCACATTGTCCGCGATCATGTTTGCATAGTCATGGGCCAAAGCGTTACGCGCCTCGCCCTGTGGCACTATTTTGAGTTGACCCGTAACAGCCGACAGGTAATCAATGACATCACCACCCAGGGTTTTCTCGGCGAAGAAAAATGACTTGTGCCGGGCGACTGCGGTCGCCACGGTTCGATTGGCGATCGCATCCGTGAAATATGAACTGCGCCCGATAGCCGCCAAGTCGTGCCAATGCCGAGCGAATCGTTCACTTCGAATTCGCCCCTGTGCACAGTACACATGCGCGGCAGTTGCTTTTTCCCAGAACGTCCGTGCAACGGTCATGACCACCGGCATGGCAGTCGGAAAATCGACATTGGCGACATGGCCAGCCATGTCGCAAGCCACCGGCATGACCTGGTGCGGCTCACCCGTGGCGCGTCCGCCAAACTCCAAGACGATCAAGGGTGACACATAACCTGTACCCGCTTTCAACGCGGGGTAGTGCAGTAGCAGCTGATCCTGATCTTTGCCACCTGCTTCCAGCCTGGCCTGCAATCCTTCTTT
>Ga0210014_1000631_pt1 | contig 28826 bp, 27 predicted proteins | sample CryGeymeta201519_FD_183983 | JGI IMG/M metagenome (GOLD analysis project Ga0210014, IMG submission 183983) | Groundwater microbial communities from Crystal Geyser aquifers in Utah, USA - Crystal Geyser metaG 2015-19 (SPAdes) (version 2) | ecosystem: Environmental > Aquatic > Deep subsurface >...
CTTCGCACAAGGAACGAAATGTTAGATGTCGCCGCACACTGGGAACTTGCTCCTGACATCATAGCGCAGAGAGATTGTCATGCGCCTAATACGATTATTCTTGGCAACGGAGATATAAATACATTAGATGAAGCGTATATAAAGACAGAAAAATCTGGTATGGATGGAGTAATGATTGGAAGAGGTATTTTTGGGAATCCGTGGTTATTTTCAAAACAGACACCCCATCTTCATGAACGACTCAAATGTATGATGAAACATGCTGAGCTTTTTGAAAAAATATACAAAAGCGATTGCGATAAAAGTAATGGCGGTCTAAAGGGCTTCGATATCATGAAAAAATATTTCAAAGCATACGCAAGTGGATTTGATGGTGCAAAAGAGCTAAGAGTTCTCCTTATGGATGCAGAAAATGCCATGGAAGTAAGAGAGATTACGGAAAAATTTATTAAAGAAACACATAAGACCCGATTGCTTAGATAATTCAAGATTAGCTATAATTTTGCTAGTGAGCTGTCGCCGATGTAAAATTTGAGATTGTTTTTACTTGAAAGATTGACAATTATTATTTTTCTGATATGATACAAAAAGAATAATTTTCTTAAATTTTTTAAAAGGAGGAAAAATGGAGGGTGAAGGAGAAAAGGACGAGTATTTGGTAATTTCATGGTGGACGGATCCTCAGAATTCTACGGCGGTGATGCCACGCGTGACGGCTCACAAAATAAAAGAAGAAGCGGGGTTGGAATACGCCAAAAGAAAAGAGGAATTGAAGAAGTATCCGGGGATTATTAAGCTGGCAAAAGTAATTTTGTAAAAGTAAAAAAAGTAAAATGGGGTCAGAGAATAATCAAAATTTTTCTGGCCCTTTTATTTTCTCTCTAAAATGGTATAATTGTCTATTATGGGGCAAGTTATTTTATCCGTTCTCTTAGGCTTGATTTTGTTTCTTTTTGGATGCTTTAAGTTATCTGAGGTTGTTAGCAGGGCTTTCAATCTTCATTTGAGAAGCTATGTGAGCAAGATAAATCAAAGTCCCTTTTGGGGACTTTTGATAGGGTTTATTTTAACCCTGGCTTTTCAGAGCAGCTCAGCCAGCGTTATTTTGGCCATCAGTTTAGTCAGTGCCGGACTTTTAACTTTTCGCGGTTCTTTACCCTTCATCTTATCAGCTGGACTTGCTTCATTCGTCACCCCATTTTTAGTCGCTTTCAAAATAACCGATTTAGCTCCGTTTTTTATTGTGGCTGGGGGTCTCGTCTGGCTTCTCTCTTCTCTAAAAATAAAAAAAATCGGCGAAACTCTCTTTTATTTTGGTCTTTTATTTTTTGGCTTAGGTATCATCGCCGACGCCGCGGTTTTAGGAGAAAAAAATTTTCTCCGTGAGATTTTTCTCTCTTCAGGTCCGCTCTTAGGTTTTCTCGCCGGCCTATTTTCAACCGTGATTTTTCAAGCCAGCGCTATTCCTTTGAGTATTTTAGTAATTTTAAAAGGAAAGGGGGCGATAGAAATTAGCCAGGCCTTACCTATTATTTTAGGAGTTAATTTGGCCGCGGTTTTTACCGAGGTTTTCTCTTCGCTCGGCACGAACAAAGAAGGTCGGAGGACAGCCCTCTCTCTTTTGTTCTTCAGACTATTCGGCGTGATTGTTTTTTTCTTATTCTTAAATCAATTTGCCTCATTTCTCAGTCAGACCTTTAGGGGAGAGTGGCAAATTTTAGCTGCTCATTTTTTGTTCAATCTTTTCATCACCATTGTTTTTCTCGTCTTTCTTTCTCCTTTTACTAAAATAATGACGAAGATCATTCCGAAAGAAGAGGCGGGAGCTTATCTTTGGCCATTTTATCTAAACAAGAATTTGTTAAAAGACCCTGTTTCAGTTTTTAAAGCGACAAGGAAGGAGTTTTTCGGCATGGCAGGTCTTCTTAAAAAAATGTTTGAAGAAAGCATAGAAAATATTTTTCAATTTGATAAAAAAAAGTTTAGTAAGGTTGACTATAAAGAAATGGCCATTGATAACATTCAGGCAGAGATTTTAAAATTTTTGGATAAAATACCAAAAGAAAAAATAAGAAAAGAAGAAGCGAAAAAAATTATAAATTATGCCGAAATGACGGATGAACTTGAAAGGATCGCTGACAGAATAGGGAATATAAACAAACTTTCTTTTCATAAAAATATCAACAGAGTTGAATTTTCAGAAGCAGCCAATTTGGAAATTAAGGAAATCTCTCTACTGGTAAAAAATAAACTTTTACTTTTAGAAAAAGCTACTTCTCTAAATAAAATAGTTGAGGAACAAAAGGACTTAATCGAGGAAAAGATCAAGCAGAGCAAAGATGGTCATTTGGAAAGATTTTATAAAAGGACATGCGCCACAGCTGACGGCTCCATTTTCAACAATATTTTGATTAATCTCGGGGAGATAAGTGACCATTGTCAAAAAGTAATTTATTTATTAAGAGAACCTTAATTTATGCCAGACGATGTCGTTGAAGAGATAAAATCAAGGATAGACATTGTTAATTTTATCAGCGAATATCTGATTCTGAAGCCAGCCGGCAAAAATTTCAGGGGTTTGTGTCCTTTTCATAAAGAAAAAACCCCCTCTTTTTTTGTTTCGCCAGAGAAAGGCTTGTGGCATTGTTTTGGCTGTTTTTTACCGAAATCTTTAATTAAAACAGAAAATGGATTTCATAAAATAGAGGACATCCAAGTAGATCAAAAAGTTTTAACCCACAGAGCTCAATATCTTCCCGTTTCTCGAACTTTATGGAGACCGTATAAAGGAATGGTGGTTGATATAAAACTAAGAAACTCAAATGAAGTTACTTCTTTAACTGTTGATCATGAGGTATATGTAATAAGAATAAAACATTGTAGACAAATATCTCGGAAAACGAGGATTTGCCAGTGGAATTGCGACAAAAGATGTTCTGCAAAATTTTATCAGGATTATAAAATAGAAAAATCGCCGGTTGGCCAGCTTTCGAAAAATGATTGCCTTCTTTATCCTATTAATCAACAAATTAAAGATATAGAGTTTATTGATTTGAATGAATATTATCATCGAAGAATAAGTAATTTCGGACCAACTATTGGTAGAATTCCTACAAAAATAAAAATTGACGATAATCTTTTAAAACTAATTGGTTATTACATAGCTGAAGGAAGTAATCATCGAGCATATATTAGATTTAGTTTAGGCAATCACGAACAATCTTTTGCTCGAGAGATTAAAAATTTAGTAGAAAAAATTTTTAAGATAAAAACAGCAATTTTTAAAAGAAAAAAAGGAAGTAAAACTGGTCTGGAAATTACTGCTTGTAATTCTAAATTATCAAATATCTTTCAAAACTTATGTGGAAAATGGGCAGAGAACAAACACATTCCTTTTCAATTCCAATATTTGCCACTTCAGAAACAAAAGATTCTTCTTGAAGCTATCTTAAAAGGAGATGGTTATTGTCAGAAAACAGGGGGAGGAAAAAGTATTGCAACTGTCTCCCCGACTTTAGCCGAACAACTAAGAGATATTTTGTTAAGATTAAGAATTGTTCCTAGATTTTATATTAATAAGAAAAAAATTGATAAAAAAGGAATGGTTCATCAAAGATGGTATAGTATAGAATGGCAAGAAAAGAAAAGCGCTCATTATTCATACTTTTACGAAGAAAAGAATGTATTATATTGGATTTCTCCCATAAAAGAAATTAAAAAAAGATATTATGAAGGCGATGTTTATAACTTAACTGTTGCTAAAGATCATTCTTATGTAGCCAGTAATTTTGTAGTCGGGAATTGTGGAAGCTCAGGCGACCTTTTTACTTTTGTTGAGAAAACAGAAGGCATTGATTTTCCCGAAGCTTTGAAAATACTTGCTTTAAGAGCTGGCGTGGAGATTAAGAGATTTGATCGGCATTTAATAAGCCAAAAGACCAAATTGCTTGATCTTTGCGATTTAAGCGCTAAATTTTATCACCGGATTTTAATGGATTCGCCTATAGCAGGAGAAGCGCGTCGATATTTATTGGAAGAAAGGGGGTTCGACATAGAAACGATTAAAGAATTTTTGCTGGGCTTTGCCCCAGATCGCTGGGATTCGTTGCTTAAATTTTTGAAAGGCAGGGGATTCAAAGAAAATGAAATTGAAATGGCAGGTCTTGTCAGCCGATCGCAGAAAGATGCAAATCAGTTTTATGATCGCTTTAGAAACAGAATAATTTTTCCCCTGAGCGATGTCTATGGCCAGGTAAATGGCTTTACCGCTCGGGTTATGCCTGGAGCTCAAACAGAGGAGGGCAAATATATCAACACTAAAGAAACGCCAATCTTTAACAAAAGAAAAATTTTATACGGATTAGATAAAGCAAAATCAGCAATTAAAGAAAAGGACGAGGTTATTCTAGTTGAGGGACAGATGGACGTGATTGCCTGTCATAGAAATGGCTTCAAAAACGTGGTTTGTTCAAGTGGCACCGCTTTGACCGAGGAACAGATAAAACTTTTATCCCGTTATTCTAAAAATGTCATTTTATCATTTGATAAAGATTTAAGCGGAGAAGAAGCGACTAAAAGAGGCATTGATCTGCTTCTTGAAGAAGATTTTAAAGTAAAAATTTTGATTCTGCCGCAAGGCAAAGATCCAGATGAATATTTGAAAAAAAATAAAGACGCTTTTGAAGAGGTTATAAAGAACGCCTTGCCAATTATGGATTATTATTTCAACCTGAGTTATCAAGGAGAGAAGGGTAAATCTTTGAGTATTGAACGGAAGAAAGAAATCACTAAAACTCTGACGTCTGTCATTGCCAAATTAGCCAATTCGGTCGAACAAAATTTATGGCTGAAGAAAATAGCTGCCGACCTCAATCTTGAAGAGAGTTTTTTGTATGAAGATTTTAGAAAATATAAAAAGAGTCAAAAAGGGTCGAAAATAGTTTCAGAAGAGCCTAAAATGGCTGAAGATCACTTAGAGAAAACAGGTGAAAAATTTTTAGGTCTTCTGATGCGGCAAACCGCCGAAGACAGAGAAAAATTTTTGACAGGTATTGATCCGGAAGCGTTTTCTATTCCTCTGCAAAGGGAATTTGTAGAATTTATAAAAAAATGCTACAATAAAGAGGTAGAAATTAAAGAGGAAACGAAGAAATATCTAGATTATTTAGATTTCGTGGCAGAAGTTGAGTTTGGGTCTCTAAAGCAGCAGGAGAAAGAAAGAGAGTTGAACAAGCTTTTCCTTTTTTTAAAGAAAAATTATTTAATTTCGAAATTGAAGGAAATAGAGAGGGAGATTTTTGAAGCAGAAAAAAATAAAGAAGAAAATAGAGTTAAGATATTAGCAGAAAGAGCCAATATTTTTTCTAAAGAATTAGCAAGTTTGAAAAAATATGAGAATTAAAAAGCAGAAAAGAAAAAAAATTATTTTTCCTGAAGAGGCAGCAAAAAAATTGTTTGAAAAAGGACGAGTAAGAGGTTTTATTACTGAGCAAGAAATTGTCTATACTTTCCCTTTTTTGGAGAGATATTTTAAGGATTATGAGCGATTCCTTGATAAAATGGAGAAATCCGGCTTAGCTATTAAAGAATCAGAAGAAAGACTCCTCGGCCGAAAAAAAGAGCTTAAAAGGAAAGAATCTTTATTTGACCTCAGCCAGCTTTCCCAAGATTCCATTGAGATGTACCTTAAAGAGGTGAGCAAGGTTCCTTTACTGTCACCGGAGGAGGAGGTAGAATTGGCGAAGAGAAAAGATGAGGGCGACGAAGAAGCGATAAAGAAAATAATTGAGGCTAACCTGAGGCTGGTTATCAGCATCGCTAAAAAATATATCGGTTATAAAATGAGCTTTGCTGATTTAATTCAGGAAGGAAATCTTGGTCTTTTTAGAGCGGTTGAGAAATACGATTGGCGAAAAGGCTATAAATTTTCTACTTACGCCACCTGGTGGATCAGACAGACTATTACTAGAGCCCTGGCCGATCATTCGAGAACAGTCAGAATACCGGTTCATATTACAGAGCTGCTTAATCGTTATAGGGAGCGTGAGCGTTATTTAACCCAGCAATTAAATCGGCCTCCTACTTTCGAGGAGCTGGCTAAAGAATTAGGAATTTCAGAAGGGGAAGCCAATCATCTTTATAAAATTTCTCAAGACATTGTCTCGCTAGAAAAGCCTGTCGGCAAAGATGACGAAGACAAAGACACAGAATTATCTGATTTTATTGAGGACGTTAAAACTCTTGCTCCTGATAGAGTAGCTGCTCTGCGTTTCCTTCGTGATTATTTCAAAGACATCATCAAAGATTTGCCGAAGAGGGAGCAGGAAATTTTAAAAATGAGATTCGGCTTAATGGACGGTATAGCTCATACTCTGGAGGAGGTCGGTCAGGTGTTCGGCGTGACGCGGGAAAGAATCAGACAGATTGAGGCAAAGGCGATCGAGCGACTGCGGGAGCACGATGAGATTAAAAAGATAAAAGATTATTGGGGGGAAAAAAGGGAGTTTAAGAAGATAGGGGGAGAAGAATAAATTTATGGAGCACATCCCTGTTTTATTAAATGAATCTATTGATTTTTTAGAGCTAAAAAGAGACGGGATTTATGTTGATGCGACTTTAGGCGGAGGCGGGCACGCGGAGAAAATTGCGAGTTTGATTGGAAAAAATGGTAAAGTTATTGGTATTGATCAAGACGAGGAAGCGATCGAAAAAGCAAAAATGCGTTTAGCTGAATTTGAGGAAAAAATTGAATATGTTCATGACAATTTCAAAAATTTAGATTATATTCTTAATAAATTAGGCGTTGAAAAGATTGATGGGATTCTACTGGATTTAGGCGTTTCAACTTATCAACTGGAGAGCCCGGAGAGGGGATTTAGTTTTAGCGAGAAAGAAGCAAATCTCAGCGCGCCTTTAGACATGAGAATGGACAGAACTCAATCCTTAACGGCTTACGAGGTGGTAAATAAATACAGGGAAAGCCAATTGAGAGATATTTTATGGAGACTTGGTGAGGAGCCTTTCGCTAGACAGATCAGCCGGAAGATTGTCAGACAAAGAGAGAGAAGCCCTATTAAAACGACTAACGATTTGCTTCAAGTGATTAAATCTGCCACTCCGCCAAAATACAGGTTTAGTAGAAGAGAAGGGCATTATGCCAGCAAAGTATTTAGAGCCATCAGAATGGAGGTGAATAAAGAGCTTGAGGCGATTGAAGAGGTATTGCCGAAAGCAATTGGCTTTTTAAAAAAAGAAGGCAGATTAGTGGTTATTTCTTTCCATTCCCTTGAGGACAGAATAGTAAAGCAAACATTTAAATCATTAGCCAATAAAGAAGAACCAGTCATAAAAATATTGACTAAAAAGCCTGTTTTGCCAACGGAGGAAGAAATAGAAAAAAATCCGAAAGCGCGAAGCGCGAAATTAAGAGCCGCAGAAAAGTTGACATAATATTTCTATTTGTTATCATAATTAGCAATAATAAAAATCTATGGATACAGCTAAAAAAATGCTTATCATAAAAATTGTCGTCATTGCCGTTATCGCCTTAATCGCTTTTACCATTGTCTTGATGGTGATTAAGTTGAGCGCGGCCAATGCCCTTTTATTGCCAGTTGAGCAGCAGCTGAATCTTTTAGAGGCAGGACAGGTTGAATCTGCTTTTGATTTAACTGCTCAAAATTTTAAAGAAACTGAGACGCTAGAAAAATTTAAAAATTTTGTAGAGATGAATCCGCTTTTAACTTCAAAAACTAATCGGGTTTTCAACGAAAGGAGAGTCGAAGGCAACTATGGCTTTGTTAAGGGAGCTATCGCCACTGAGACTGGCGCCCGTCTTTTTATTGAGTACGATCTGATAAAAGAGGGAGGCCAATGGAAGATTATTCATCTAAAAGCTGATTCTAATCCATTATGAAAAAAGCAGAAAAGGAGCACATAACTAAAAAACAGAAAGCTTCGCCTTCTTTTAGTTTTTGGGCAACCGGCAAAAGAAAAACAGCCATTGCCGTTGTTAATTTGAAAGAGGGCAAGGGGGAAGTTGTCATTAATAAAAATTTTGATTTAGAGAAATATTTCCCCTCATTTTCTGAACAACAGATCATTCTCTCTCCTCTGGCCTTGTTTGATAAGACAAAAGATTTTAAGGTGAGCGTTAGAGTTAAAGGGGGTGGCAAGCGAGGTCAAGCTGAGGCAATTAGATTAGGTTTAGCCAGGGCTTTGACCTTTTTCAATTCAGATTGGCGAACCGACTTGAGGGCAAAAGGCTTTTTGACTCGCGACGCTCGTGTCAAAGAAAGAAAGAAGCCTGGTTTAAAAAGAGCGAGACGCGCTCCACAGTGGCAGAAGAGATAAAAAAACATTTGTTACTTTGTTAGATTTTTCAGCCGAAGGGAAACTATCCTTCGGCTGGTATTTTTACTTGAAATTGCTATAATTTTATTATGGTTTCTACTTCTAAAAACACACTTTATCTTTTTACGGCCAATATTTACCAAAAATTTATCTCCCTTATTTATCTTTTTCTTTTAGCTCGGTTTTTGGGGGTAGAAAATTTTGGTAAATACAGCTTCGCTTTCTCTTTTGTGATAATGTTCTCCATTTTCCTCGATTTAGGTTTATCAACTGTCCTGACCAGAGAAGTGGCTAGAGACGAGGCTAAGGCGAAAAATTATCTTAATAATATCTTTAGTCTAAAATTTTTTACTTCTTTAATTGTTTTTTTCCTTGTCTTTTTTTTGATTAATCTTTCTGGCTACCCTTCTTTAACCAAAAATTTTGTTTATTTGGCTGCCTTGATAATGATTCTTGATTCTTTTTCTTTTAGTTTATACCAAGTTTTCCGTGGCTATTTGAATCTGAAATTTGAAGGAATAGGAATTATTGTTAACAGAACTATTTCTTTTATTATCGGTTTAATTTTTATTTTTCTTAAATTGCCTCCCATTTTAATTATCCTGCCTATTTTATTCGGCAGCATTTTTTATTTTTTAAATGCTTTATTTTTTCTAAAAAAGAGGATTGGTCTTTCTCTCTCATTTTCTTTTGATAAGCCTCTTATCAAATTTCTTTTTGGCTTATCTCTACCATTTTTTATCGCTGGAATTTTCTCTCAACTTTTTGGCACCGTTGACACGGTTCTTCTTTCTTTTTTAAAAGGCGACAGAGCCGTTGGTTTATATACCTCAGCGCAAAAGGTGGTTGTCGCGGCCGGTACGTTAATCGGCGGTTCTTTGGCAGGCGCGCTTTATCCGGCTTTTTCTTATTATTTTGTTCGGGACAAAAAGCAGTTGTCCTCGCTTTTTAATAAAACAGTTTTTTATCTGGCTCTTATTTTTTTACCTTCAGTTTTTGGCATTTTGCTTCTGGCCCGCCCGCTTATTTTTTTTGTTTACGGAAAAGAATATTTAGAAGCTGTAAAAACTTTAAAAATTATTAGTCTTTCTCTGCCTTTTATGTTTTTAGATTATTTAATATTGTGTTTGCTTAATGCTTGTGAAAAACAAAAAGCCAATACGGTTAATCGCGGCATCGCCGCTTTTGTCTTGATCATCTCTAATCTTATTCTTATCCCTCTTTTTTCTTATCTTGGATCAGCTATTGCTTGCATCTTGGGTTTTTCCGTGCTTTTTCTACTTGGCACTTATTATAGTTTGAAGATCGTCAAAATTGATAAAAAATATTTGATGGGGAAAATTTTTGGGATACTCTTTGCCACTTTAATTATGAGCATTTTCATCTTTTTTTTGAGAGATAAATTGCAAATTATGCTTTTAATTGGGTTAGCAGCTATTCTTTACTTATCAATTTTATATTTTTTCAAAATATTGGGGAGAGAGGAAGTGAATATGTTAAAAGAAATTTTTAAAAACTCGAGATTTAATAGCTTAATTCGTAATAATTCGTGAACATATGAAACTTGAAGTTATAATGTTTAATATGTCTAATTTTTCAGATTGGGAGAAAGGGATTGTTAATCGAAATCGCCATATTTTTTATACTTTAAGAAAAAATCCTAATATTCAACGCCTCGTGGCTATTGATTTTTTGCCTTTTACGCTAAAAAGGGCGGTTAAAAATTTTTATGGAAGCATTTTAAGGAGGCCTAAACCGGGGAGCGAGGTAATTCATCAAGATTTAACTAGTCGATGCATAAAATTACCAAGCGAAGGACCTCCTGAAACTTATGTTTATTCAAGCATTGATTCGTTTTTTTCTTCTCAGCTATTTTTTAAAAAGTTAAATCACATTTTAGAAAAAATTAGCGGCGAGGGGGAGAGGAAAGACCTGTTGCATCGAGTGGTTTGGTCTTATTTCCCGATGTTTGTTGATTATTTTAATACTCTTCAGGCAGACTCATATGTTTTTGACGCGGTTGATAATTGGTTGGAGCACACTTCCTTTAGTCAATACAAAAAGAAGCTGGAAAGAAATTATAAAATTATTGGCGCAAAGAGCGATTTAATTTTTGCTGTCGCTCCTAATTTGATTGAGTTCTTCAGGTCTTTTGGTCGAGAGAAGAACGTCTATGCGATTGAAAATGGCGTTGATTTTGACCATTTTAATAAAGAGATTAACTATAAAGACAAGAGGTTTGAAAAATTAAAAAGACCGATTGTCGGCTATGTCGGGACCATAGAGGAAAGAATTGACGCTGACTTGCTGGCCTATTTGGCCTCGCAGAATCAAGACAAATCATTTGCTTTGATTGGTCCAGTCTGGCCGAATTTTAGAAAAGAAGCAAAAAAGTTTAAAATTTTCAAAAATGTTTATTTATTTGATAGATGTCCGTACGAGGCCTCTCCTTATTATATCCAGAAATTTGACGTCGCTATTATCCCCCACAAGATGAACAAATTTATGAAATACACCTCCTCTTTGAAATTGCTTGAGTATCTTGCCTGCGGTAAGCCGGCCGTGACTATTCCTGCTTCTGGCGCAGAAAAAGTCGGCCCTCTTGTTTATTTGGCTTCTGGCTACGCCGAGTTTAATAAAAGAATTAATCAGGCTTTAGTAGAGAATAATCCTGAACTGGTAGAAAAAAGAAAAGAATATGCTCAGTCAGAATCTTGGGAGAAGAAGACGGAAGAAATGCTTAAGCTTCTAAATTTTTAATTCATTTTTTTTTATGCTTTTATCTATCATTATCGTCAATTGGAATGTCAAACCTTTGATTGAACGTTGTCTGTCGTCCATCTTTCTTTTTGCTAAAAATTTAGATTACGAAATTTTAGTGGTGGATAATGCCTCTTCCGATACTTCAAGGGGCTATCTTGAAGAATTAGCCAAAAATAAGAAACAACTAAAAGTGATTTTAAATGAAAAAAATTTAGGTTTTGCTAGGGCCAATAATCAAGCAGCGAAGAAGGCGCAAGGTGAATTTATCCTTTTTCTTAATCCCGACACAGAAATAAGGGGAGGGACTTTGCAGAAAATGGTTGAATTTATGAAGAATAATCCTGATTGCGGTGTAGCTGGTTGCCAGATGATTGGTGTAGACGAGAAGATACAACCTTCTGTTCGCTCTTTTCCCTCTTTCGGCTCGCAGGTTCTTATTTTTTTAAAATTACATCACTTATTTCCGTTTTTGCCTGTTGTAAAAAGATATTTTCTTTCTTCTTTCGATTACCGCAAAGAACAAGCAGTTGATCAACTGATGGGTGCTTTTTTCCTGACCCGTCGGGAAACCATGGGAGAAGTTGGCTTATTTGATGAAAAATTTTTTACTTGGTTTGAAGAGGTGGATTTTTGTCAGCGGGCGAAAAAAGCAAACTGGCAAGTAATTTATACCCCAAAAGCTCAAATTCTTCATCATGGCGGCGAAAGTTTTAAACAAGTTCTATCTTCAAAGAAACAAAAAATTTTTAATCAAAGCGTGATTTATTATTTCAAAAAACATTATCCTCGTTATCAAAGTCTTATTCTTGAAATTTTGAATCCCTTCAGTTTATTTTTAGCTTATTTGAATGATCTAATCTATGGAATTGTTGCAAGACCATAAAAAGTTATTTTTTGCTGTTTTCTCTGCTTTTTTCCTTTTTCAGCTTCTTTCTTTTTTAGGCTATTTCGCCCCTTCTCTTTCAGCTGTATTTTTTTGGCTGGTGATTGTTTCTGTTTTTTGTTTGTCTCTAAAAAAAATCGATTATGGTCTCTATGCCTTATGTTTTGAATTTTTAGCTGGCCACGAAGGGCATTTATTTTCTTTTGGCGGAATTTCTTTGAGATTAGCTCTTTTTATAACCGTCATGGCTGTTTGGTTCCTCAAATTTTCCCCGTTTCAGGAAGGCAGGGAGCGAAGTCCCGCTCAACGGGACGAAGCGACCGTTGGAAACCGAAGGTGTCCAAAACGGGGGTCGGGGAAAATTTATTTTTTAAAAAGAGAAAAAATCAAACCCTCGTTTTTCTTTAGCCTGTTTATTCTTTTTCTTCTTTTTGGCTTAGTCAGAGGATTTTTGAATAATTCCGTCTTTGCAGTTAAAGATTTTATCAATTATGCTTACATTTTTTTAGCTCTGCCGCTCTCTACTTTTCTAAAAGACAGACAAAATCAAAGAAACGCTTATGTGATTTTTAAAGCCTTGATTCCTGCTATTTTCCTTCTGACTCTTTTTGTTTTAATTTTATTTAGTACAGGCCTTGTAGAAGTTCACGATCAATTTTACTGGTGGTGGCGGGGGATAGTGATTGGCAAAGCGACTTTCGCTGGTTATCATTTTTACCGGATTGTCAGTTCGGCTCATTTATTGGTATTGCCCTTGCTGCTTTTATGTTTGAGTTTGTGGTTTGCCTCAGGTAAGGACGAGCAGTGGAAAAGAAAAAGTTTGGCCTTGGCGATTATCGTCGGGACGGGGACTCTTTTAATTAACTTTTCCCGAGCTTATTTTTTAGGTTTTTTTGCCGGCCTTTTATTTCTAGCCATTGGATTAGAGAAAAAAAGATGGCTTAAAGCAGTCGCTGTATTTTTGCTAATTTTCATTGCAGAATTTGTGATGCTTTTTACCCTGACCAGCGGATTCAAAACTATGGGTTTTGATCTTCTAGGCAAGCGAATGGGAACTTTGGTCAGCCCTGAAGAAGAGCTGAGCTCAGCGACCAGGTTAATGATTTTACCCGGTCTTCTGGAGAAGATAAAAGAAAAGCCGTTTTGGGGGTATGGTCTGGGTATGGAGATTAGCTATCCTGATCCAGTGACTAAAGAAATGAAAAAGACGAGACACTTAGATTGGGGTTGGTTGGAAATTTTGGCGGAATTAGGGATTTTTGGTTTTTTAAGTTTTTTAAGCTTAATTATTTCGCTTTTTGTGAAAATGAAAGAGAAACTGAAAACTGCCCCTTATTTTACTGACAAGAGAATTACCATTGGTTTAGGAGCTGGTCTGACGAGCTTACTCATTTCCAGCATCACTGGTCCTTTTATCTTCCATGCTTTAGGTATTTTTTATCTGAGCTTAGTGATTGCTTATTTGTCTCCTGAGAGCCAAGAGGTCAATAAAATATGAAATTAACCATTCAAATTGTCGCCTATAATAGTTTGAAATTTTTGCCTGGCTGTTTGGCAAGTTTAAAAGGCCAAACTTTCAAAGATTTTGATATTCTGGTGGTTGATAATCATTCAACCGACGGGACAGGAGAATTTTTAAGAGAAAAATATCCAGGAATTTATGTTTTTCGCAATTTAAAGAATTTGGGCTTTGCCAGGTCTCACAATCAAGGATTTTCTTTGAAAAAGAGCGAATATGTTTTGGTTCTTAATCCCGATATCGTCTTAGAGCCGGATTTTTTGGAGAAACTGATAAAAGGGGCAGACAAGAAAAAGAAAGGTTTTTCTTTCAGCCCGAAGCTTTTAAAAATAAAAACAGGGAATGAGGATCTGGGAGAAAAAATTAAGACAAATATTATTGATTCAACCGGTTTAAAAATTTATCCTTCTGGTCAGGTCAAAGATAGGGGAGAAGGAGAAGAAGACAAAGGACAGTATGACAAAAAAACAGAGATTTTTGGCGTAAGCGGCGCTTGCGCTCTTTATCAAAGGGATTTATTAAAGAAGGTCGGATTTTTTGATGATGATTTTTTCGCCTATAAAGAAGACGCTGATCTCGCCTGGCGAGCCCAGTTATTTGGTTTTTCTTCGTATTATATCCCTGAAGCCAAGGCTTATCATTACCGGCAAGCACCAAAAGAAAGAAGATTGTTCCAAAGTCAATTTGTTGCTTTTTACTCCTTTCGCAACGGTCTATTTTTACTTTTGAAAAATGTTCACTGGCAAAATTTTTTTCTTTACTTCCCCCTTATTTTTGCCTATCAAATGACTAAGAAATTTTACCTTCTCTTCAAAGCGCCCGAAACTTCATTCAAAGCTAAATTAAGCTTTCTTCAATATCTCTCGGCAATGTACAGGAAAAGAGAGAAAATTTTTAAAAGGGCGAAAATAACCGCCAAACAATTCAGAAGAAAATTTTTTAGCCATTAATTTTTCACCATGATTTCTATTATCGTTGTCAACTACAATCAAAAGGACTGGCTGGAAAAATGTCTGCAAAAAATTTCCGCCTGCGGCGGATCCACCGAAGGTAGAAAAGAGGCGAAGATTAATTTGCCCTATGAAATTATTATTATAGACAACGCTTCAACTGATGGGTCAGAGGTAGTCATAGATAAATTTAGAAAAGAATTTTCGAATTTAGAGTTTATAAAAAACAATAAAAATTTAGGATTTGCTCAGGCAGTCAATCAGGGGATTAAAATGGCAAAAGGAGGATATTTTTTTATCAGCAACCCTGATGTTTTAATTACCCCTGGCTCTCTTGAGGAAATGAGGGATTTTTTAGTGAAACACGAGGAAGTTGGCTTACTTGGTCCCCGTCTTATCAATCCAGATGGAGGCGTTCAGTCCTCTTGTTTTTCCTTCCCTTGCTGGTATACGCCTTTTATTCGCCGGACATTTCTAGGTGATTCTTCTTTTGGGAAGAAAGAATTGAAAAGATATTTAATGGAAGATTTCAATCATCAAGAAATTCGCGAAGTAGACTGGCTTTTAGGCGGCGCCCTGATGGCGCGTCGGCAAGCCGTTGAAAAAGTTGGTTTAATGGACGAAAGGTTTTTTCTTTATTTTGAAGACGTTGATTGGTGCCGAAGGTTTAAGAAAAATGGTTTCAAAGTTTTATATTTCCCAGAAGTTTCGATGTCTCATTATTATCAAAGATTGTCAGCGCAAAATAGGGGATTTAAAGCCTTATTTGACAAACTCTTCTGGATTCATATAATAAGTGCAGTCAAATATTTTTGGAAGTGGAGAAAGAAAAATTGCGGGGTAGTGTAATGGTCGCACGCCAGGCTTTGAACCTGGAAATCTTGGTCCGATTCCAAGCCCCGCAGCCAAAATTTATAAATTTATCTCTTGGGGAGTAATAAATTATAATAAATAAGGATAGGTTGAATAAGGCAACTTTGATAAATATATGAATTCGAAACCGCTCATTTGGATAGGAATGTTCGTAGGATCTTTAATCGGCAGCTATGTGCCAGCCATTTGGGGAGCGGGCTTTTTTTCGTTTTCTTCAATTATTTTTGGAGCTATTGGCGGGGCCTTCGGTATCTTAATCGGTTTTAAATTGAGCCAATGGTAGGTCAAATAGTCCGAATATGAAAAACATTTGTATATGTTGATTGATAACGTAACAATTAAAATACAGGCGGGGAGTGGCGGCAGAGGCGCCGTTGCATTCAATAGAAATTTGATGAGTTTGGGGCCGGCTGGCGGGAGTGGCGGAATGGGCGGGAGTGTTTATTTTGAAGGCGTTTCGGATTTAAACGCACTCCATCAATTCAGGCATAAAAAAGAAATCAAGGCGGAAAACGGAGAGAACGGGAGACCGCAATTCAAAGACGGCAGTAGCGGGAACGACTTAATTTTAAAAGTGCCGATCGGAACTGTGATTACAAAAATACAAACTGGAGAAACCGAAGAAATTATAAAAACCGGAGAGAAAATTTTGGTAGCAAAAGGCGGCTGCAGGGGAAAAGGAAATTTTAAATTCAGATCGTCCGTAAACACAAGTCCCAAAGAATTCCAGGAAGGTACGCCTGGCGAAAATTTCACTCTGAGACTTGAACTGAAGTTAATCGCGGACGTGGGATTTATCGGCCTCCCCAATGTCGGTAAATCAAGCTTGTTGAACGAACTCACGAAAGCGAAAAGCAAAGTTGCGAATTATCCTTTCACGACCCTTGAGCCGAATCTGGGAGCATATTACGAACTCATTCTCGCGGATATTCCGGGGCTCATAGAGGGCGCCTCCGCTGGCAAAGGTTTGGGCATAAAATTCCTCCGCCATATTGAGCGCACGAAAATCATTTTCCATTTGATTTCTGCGGAATCGAAAAACCCGGCAGAAGATTACAAAACGATCAAGCATGAGCTTGAAACTTACAGCAAAGAACTTACAAAGAAAACCGAATATTTATTCTTGAGCAAGAGCGACACGGTGTCGAAAGAAGAAATAAAAAAGAAAATAATTGCCCTAAATAATATCCATAAAAATGTTCTTCCCATTTCTATCCATGATTGGGACAGTTTAGAAAAAGTAAAAAAGATTTTAAATAATATAAAATCCAAAAAATAATAAAGCATTGTGTTCTTGAAGTTTCAAGATATGAATAATTTGATTAAAACAATTAAATATTTCCGAATTAGTTGGTTTTTTTTATTTATTCTCTCCTGCTTTGTTTTTTTTCTTTATTTTCTCTCTCTTTCTTCTAGTTTAGAAATAAAAACAAAAAGAGATTTAAATCTTGCTTTAGGAAATAAATTTGCCGAGCCATTTTATGCCAAAGGATTTTACGTAATCTCTTGGACGGCCAACGATGAAAAAAAGATCAACCAGTTAATTAAATTGCTCAAAGAAAACAATTTTAATGCTTTAGTCATTGATATTAAAGACGTTTCCGGCAAGATTGCTTACTCAAGCCAAGTTCTTCAAGTTAAACAATGGCAGACCAGCGAGCCAAAAATTAAAGACATAAAAAAACTTGTTTATCATCTGCATCTTTTGGATATTTATGCCATTGCCAGAATAGCTGTTCTTGAGGATGCTATTTTGCCAAATGTCCGGCCCGATTTAGCCCTTAAAGATAAGTATACTAAAGAGCCCTGGCATGATTTTAAGGGCATGACCTGGCTTGATCCCAGCTCTAGAGAAGTTCTTGATTACCATGTCGCCTTAGCAAAGGAAGCTTTTGATTTAGGTTTTGATGAAGTTAATTTTGACTACCTTCGTTTTCCTTCTGACGGAAAAATCGAAAATATTGCTTACCAAGATAATATAGAAAAAAAGAAAGCGGAAATTATTAAAAATGTTTTTATTTATTTCAACCAGCATCTCAAAGATGAAGGGAAAATTTCAATTGATTTTTTTGGTTTAACTCTGTGGCATTTGGACAACGATTCCGATATGAATATCGGACAGAGATTAATCGACGCTTTACCTTATTTTGATTATGCCTGTCCAATGGTTTATCCCTCACATTATCCATCAGGTTTTTTAGATTTAAAAAATCCGGCTGAATATCCTTACGAAGTAATTAGCGCAAATTTAAAAAAAATGGAATTAGTCAAAGAAAAAAGACCTGACTGGGCGCTGAAAATCAGGCCCTGGCTTCAGGCTTTTGACCTTGGTGCTATTTACAATAAAGATTTATTAAAAAAAGAAATTAAAGCAGTGGAAGACAATGGAGGATATGGCTTTCTATTTTGGAACGCCAGAAACGATTACACCGTATTTAGAGGTTTCTCGGATAAATAAAATTATGAAGATTTTTGTGAAAGCAAAACCGCTTGCCAAAGAGTCAAAGGTTGAAAAAATTGACGACACTCACTTTGTCGTTAGTGTGAAAGAGCCGCCTCGACAAGGCAAAGCGAATATCGCTATTGCCCGGCTGCTTGCGGCGCATTTTGATGTTGCCCCTTCTTGTGTTCGGCTTGTCTCTGGCTTTGCCTATAAAGAAAAAACTTTTGAAATTTTTAACTCTTAAATTATGAAAAAACCAAAAAGCTGCCATTACATCCAGATTGCTACGCCTAAGAGATATCTGCTCGACGGGCTGTGGTTTGGCAGCGATAAACCCAAGAAAGGGATTATCTTTGTACACGGCTTAGCTTCGACAGTATTCGTCGGTCATGGCTTTCTTGCGCCTCTTGCCTTGAAAGAGGTGGCAACAATTTTTTTCAGCAATCGCGGTCACGATAAGGTAACAGGAATAAAAAAGATCGACCGAAAAGCGAAGAAGGGATACATTCGCGAGATTGCCGGCGAGGCCCAAGAGGTATTTACCGACTGCGTTGACGATATAGAGGGAGTGGTTAATTATCTTTTGAGAAGAAAAGTGAAGGATATTTACTTGGTCGGTCATTCTACTGGTTGCCAAAAAATAGTCTATTATTTAAGCCAGAACGGTAAACAGAGAAAAGTTCGGGGAGCTGTTCTTTTGTGTCCTATAAGTGATTACGCGAGCACGAAGAAATCTACTGACTCAAATAAGTTGAAAAGAGCGGAACAAGTAGCTCTAAAACTCGTTAAGAAAAAGAAGCCTCATGAATTTTTGCCGAGCAATATCTGGTCAGACCTTCTTGACGCTCAAAGATTTCTGAGCCTGTACACCCCAAACAGTAAAGAAGAAATTTTCACTTATGCTCAACCACGAAAAACGCCTCGAACCTTACAAAAGTTAAGGATTCCCTTGCTCATCGTTTTTGCAGAAAAAGATGAATATCGCGATCGGGATAGTAAAGAGATGGCGCGATGGTTTGAGGACAATATTAGATCTACGCAAAGTACAATATCCATTATTCCGGGCGCACTTCATAGCTTTAATGGCAAAGAAGATCAAGTAGCAAAAGTAATAGGATCTTGGCTGGCAAAGAGGTAAAACAAAAAAGTCTTCTTTATGTCCTCTTTTAAAGAAAAAGTCCTAGAAGTTGTTTCTAAAATTAAGAAAGGAAAGGTTTTGAGCTACTTTGATTTATTATTTAAATTTTAATCGATAAATTATGGCGAACAAAAAAAGTTTTTCTACTGGGGAAGCAAAAAGAGTAGGGGAAGCATTAGGTATTGATTGGAGCAAGTTTGATGTTGAGCAATTTAGAATGGGCATGGATGTAGAATTAGAACATGGGTTAGTGAACCCTCAAACTAACCTGACAAATGACGACGAAATAATGACCGGGAAAATCGCCCTTGCTCATTTGAACGAATTCTCTGACTATTACACCAGATTAAAAAAAATGGAGAAAGAGGCGGATGATTATTGGAAGAAATAGAATTTATGAACATTACCTTAATTGGCATGCCAGGCGCGGGGAAAACGACTTTGGGCAAGAAAATTGCCCGAAAATTAGGTTTCAAATTTATAGACTTAGACAAAAAAATAGAAAAGAAGTTTAAGCTTAGATTGTCTAAGATTGTAGATAAATTAGGAGAGAAAAAATTCTTAAAAGAAGAAGAAAAGGCTGTTTTAAAACTTAAGAGAATAAACAATTGCGTTTTAGCTCCTGGCGGAAGTATTGTTTATAGTGTTAAGGCGATGAACTTGCTGAAAAGAATTTCTTTAGTTATTTTTTTAAGATCTTCTTTCGCGAAGATAAGAAGACGAGTTGGTGATCCGGTTAAGCGAGGAGTCATTGGTATTAAGAGTAAAAGTTTAAAAAAGATTTATGAAGAGCGACTGCCTCTTTATAAAAAATATGCTGATTATATTTTAGAAATTTAGAACTTATGAAGAAAGAAGAATTTGAAGCATTAGTCAAAGGGGCAATCCTGGACTTGCCTTCTCCTTTCCGCAAAAAGATGGAAAATATTGCGATCGTGATTGAAGCAAATCCGACTGAAGAGCAATTAAAAAAAACAGGTATCAAATTTGGCAATGTTCTTTTAGGGCTTTATGAAGGCGTGCCAGAGATAACCTGGGGGAAAAAAATATCTTCTCATCTGCCGGACAAGATTACTATTTTTCAGGATTCAATTGAAAACTTAGCCCCGTCTGAAGAGGAAATCAAAAAATTAATTAAAAAAGTTGTTCGTCATGAGATCGCTCATTATGTGGGATTTGACGAGAAAGGAGTTAAAGAATTAGAAAATAATAAATTATAGATCGTTGTTTTTAATCTCAAATTTGCTATGATTTTGTTATGAAAGAGGCGATGTTTTATGAAAAATTGAAAGATAAAAAAGTCCATTGCCGTCTTTGCGCTTTTAATTGTGTAATTTCCGATGGCGAGGTGGGCCGTTGTCGAGTGAGAAAGGATATTGATGGCAAGCTCTACTCTTTGGTTTATGATAAAGTGAGCACGATCGTCGTAAATCCAATTGAAAAAAAGCCATTGTATCATTTTTTTCCCGGCTCTTCTTGTCTTTCTCTTTCCACCGTTGGCTGTAATTGGCGATGTAAATTTTGTTGCAATTGGGAGATTAGTTCGGCAGGAGAAATTGAAGGAGAAAAAAAGACGCCAGAGGAAATAGTAAAAATGGCGATTGAGAACGGCTGCCAAGGATTGAGTTTTACCTTTACTGAGCCGACTATTTTTTATGAGCTTTCTTACGAGACAGCAAAGATAGCGCATAAGAAGGGTTTATACAATACTTGGGTTTCCAATGGTTACACCAACAAGGAGCCCATTAGAAAGATCGCGCCTTACCTTGATGCTGTCACCATTGATTTTAAGGGTTCTGGCGAAGAAAAATTTTTAAAAGAATTTTCAGACGTGCCTTCGAACAAACCGATTTATGAGGCCCTAAAAGAATACAAAAAAGTCGGAGTTCACATTGAGATCACTGATTTAATCGTTCCGCAAATAGGCGATTCAATGGAAGAACTAAAAAAATTGGTTAAATGGATCAGGGAAAATTTAGGCGAGGAAACGCCTTTTCATATTTTAAAATTTTTCCCGACCTATCTTGTCAGGGACCTGCCTATGACGCCGATTGAAACTTTAGAAAAGGCGTATGAGATAGCGAAAAGCGAGGGATTAAAATATGTTTATCTTGGCAACCTTGAGGGAGAAAAAAATAATACTTATTGTCCGAAATGCGGCAAGCTTTTAATTGTGAGAGCCATGATGGAGACTTTAGAAAATAAAATTAAAAAAAGCAAATGCCCATTTTGCGGTAAACTGATAAAGGGTTTATGGGGTCAATAACTATCAAGACAGAAAAAGAAATTGAAATAATGAGAGAAGGGGGCAGGATTTTGGCAGAAATTTTAAAAGAAATAGAGAATAATGTTAAACCCGGAGTTTCCACTTTAGAACTCAATAATTTAGCGGAAAAACTTATTTTTTCAAAAAAAGCTCAGCCAGCTTTTAAAGGTTTCAAGGGTTACCCAGCCACTCTTTGTGTTTCTATCAATGATGAAGTCGTTCATGGCATCCCTCAAGAAGCGAGGATAATTAAATCAGGCGATCTTGTTTCTTTGGATCTCGGTTTAAAGTATAAAGGATTTTATACTGACGCCGCCATAAGTTGTGGAGCAGGGGGAACAGAGGAAAGAGTAGAAAAAATTATTAAGATTGTCAAAGAAGCGCTTGATTTGGCCATTTCATTAGTTAAACCAGGTGTTCATTTAGGAGACATAGAAGCAAGGATAGAAGAATATGTAAATAAAAAGGGTTTCTATGTGGTCAAGGAATTTTGCGGTCATGGCATTGGTCGCGAACTTCATGAAGAACCGCAAGTTTTAAATTTTGGCACGCCAGGGACTGGTCCTCTTCTCAAGCCCGGAATGACGCTTTGTTTTGAGCCGATGATTAATGAAAAAAACTCTTGGACCAAAACCTTACCAGATGGTTGGACAGTGAAGACTCGAGATGGTGGTTTGTCAGCTCACTTTGAGCATACTGTCTTAGTCACAGAAAAGGGAAGAGAAATTTTAACAAAAATATCTAATTCCTAATTATGACCTACCTTTTCATCTTTTTTCTGAGTTTTTTCTCCTCAATAGTTTTTACTTTGTTGGTTAGAAAATTGGCCATCAAGTTTGGCGTTCTTGATTTTAAAGAATCAGCGCCGGAAAGAAAATTTCAGAGAAAACCAGTGCCTCTTTTAGGCGGCCTAGCTATCTTTGCCGCTTTTTTTGCGGTTATTTTTTTCCTTCTCCAATTTAATTTACTAACCCTGCCCTTTGATTTTAAAAGTTTAATGGGCATTTTTTTTGGTTCTCTTTTTTTAATGTTTGGCGGATTTTTAGATGATAAACATCATCTCAAACCTTGGCAGTCAGTAATTTTTCCGATTATCGCCGCGCTAGTGGTGACTAGCAGTGGGATCGGCATTAAAGTAGTCAACAATCCTTTTGGGTCTGGTCTTATCCATTTAGATCAAAATCCCGTCTTATCTGGCCTTCTTACTTTCTCGTGGCTTTTGATTTTAATGTATTCAACCAAACTGCTTGATGGCTTAGATGGTTTAGTAACAGGCTTAACCTTAATTAGCGCTTTAATTATTTCTTGCTTCTGTCTTTTCTCTGTTTTTTTTCAACCGGAGCTGGCAAAAATCGGTTTTATTTTAGCTGGGGCTTCAGCCGGATTTTTGGTTTTTAATTTTCATCCCGCCAAGATTTTTTTAGGCGAGGGCGGCAGTCTTTTCGCTGGTTTTATTTTAGGAATTTTTTCTATTATTTCTGGCAGTAAGATTGCCATTACTTTTTTGATTGTTGGCATTGCCATTATTGATCTTTTCTGGGCCATGACGCGACGTTTTTTCATAAAGCATCAATCGCCGTTTACCGCTGATAAAGGGCATTTGCATCATCAGTTGATCAATCTTGGTTTTTCTCACAGAGGAGCTGTGTCTTTTTATTGGTTTTTAAGCATCATTTTCGGCTTTGCGGCTTTCTTTTTGAGGACAAGAGGGAAGATAGTGCTTATTTCTCTTTTAATGCTTTTTGTTATTTCTTTGCTGATTTTTTTGGAGAGGAAAGCATCAAAGGAGGGCGGATCTTGACTTTTTTTAAAAATCTGTCATTATTAACTTATGATTAGAGAGGAAAAAGAAATTGCACAAAAAATCGAGGAAATAAACAAAATTTTAACGGCCTTTTTAAAGGAAATTGAACCTTTAGAAAAAGAACAGGGAGAGATAGTGAGAGAGATTTTAGAGCGGGTGGACAAAGAGAAGGTCAAAGAGATTAAAAAAGCATTGCATAAATTATCAGCTTAATAGATATTTTTTTAAAAAATTTAATATGTCTCAAGAAAAGATAAAAACATCTAAAGAAATTTCAGAGGATCCGACGAAAGAAGGTGAAAAGAAGAGGACACCAGAAGATTTAGAAAAGGAAAAAGAAAAAGCAATCAGGGAGATTGAGGGAAAAGTGGAGGCAGTGAAAAATAAAAATGAAATGGTAGCTGGGAAAGAGACTTCTTCAGAAAAAGAAGAATTAGGAACAATTGAGAAAGAAGTGGTGGTAAAAGCTGAGGAATCCAAAGAAAAGTTAAAATCAGCTTCAGAAAGAGCTGAAGAGATAGATAGGACAACTTTAAAAGAAGAAGTGGCAAAGGTAGGTGAGAAATTATCTCAAGAGTTACAAGAAAAAATGGAGAAAGAGAAGCAGGTTTTAGCTTATGGCATTTTTGGAAAGAGAATGAGAGGCGAGGGGCTTTATAGTTATCAAAAAATTGACCAAATGCTGAAAGAAAAAGGAATTAAACTTGGGACCGAAGAGGCCCAAAAGTTTATGGCTAAATATGATTGGTTTGAAGCAGAAAAAAGTTTGGCCCAAGAGAAAACAAAAGGTGAAAAAGAAATTTTAAAAAAAGAAATAGAAGAGCTGATAAAAATTGCTAAACAAGGCTTTAAGGGAGGAAAGATAGACAGGGAGATGATTCAGGAAGAGATTGGAGAGAGAGAAAAAAGAATTCGAGAATTAGAAAGCGTGTCTTTCGGCCAAAAAGAAGTTCCTCAAGAAAAAGCTCTTCAAGAAAAAGGAGAAGGAAAGGAAACACCCCAACAAATACCCGAAAAGAAAAAAGAAGAGAAGAAAAAAATGGAAGAAATGGAAAAAATAAAAGAAATAAAAGAATATACTAAAGAAGATTTAATTAAAATAGCCGAGATTTTAGGCGAGTTGCCTGAAGAAGTCAGGGAAAAATATGAAAAACAAGTCACGGCTTTAAAAGAGAAATCTCAAAAAGAAATAGCCAGCTTAGAAAAAAAAGCAGAGAATTTACAAAAAAAAGCTGAAATCTTCCAAAAGAAAGGAAAAGAAGATAAACTTCATAAGGTTGAAACTGAATACACGGAGATTAAAGATAAATTAGAGAAATTAAAAAGCGGAGAAATTGCGCCTACTGAAGTAGATAAGGAAATTGAAGAGGCTTTGAAAAAACTGGAGAATTATCATCCAGCTGTTATTGAACAGGCCTTTAAAACGGTAGAAGCAAGAGAAAAAACAGCGGAAGAATATGCCAAAATTGTTAGGTACGCCAAAGAGCATAAGATGTCAGTGGAAAATGTCCTACAAAAAACCGAACTGGGCGCTAAATATAAAGAAACTCATAATGATTACACTTATTATTATCTTAAAGACTTAAAAGTTGCTCTTGCTTATTCTGAAACCGAAAAGCAAAAACAAAGGATTACAGAAAAATTAAGAGAGAAGGAAGAAGAATTAAAAAAACAAGGTGTCCCTCCTGAAAAAATTAAAGATGTTTTAGGAGCATTTTTGGCTGATTTGGAAGGAGATAAAATAGAGGCCTTAAAATATTATGAGGCAAATGTTTTATGGCCGCTTCTTAATAATTCTGAGAGAAAATTGCAGCGTGATATTTATAAGGTGCTTTCTAAAGAATCAGAAGAAACAGCGGGTCGATTTACCAAATTTCTCAAGGCTTATAATAAATTGCCGAAATGGCTTAAATATTCTCTTACAGCTACGGCTATTGGAGGAGGCATGATTACTGGTGGACTTTTAATGGGCATACCGATGGCTTTGCCGACGATTACGGCTATGATTGGTTATAGAGCGGCAAGAGCAAGCACAGCGGGTCTTACAGCTGGGGTTTTAGAAAAATATGTGACCCAGCCGATTATGAACAAGATTTATAAAGCGAGGAAAAATGGCCTTGAGGATCAAGTCAGAAAAGAGATTCTTTCCGGTAAATATAGCGCAGAGGTTGAAGAAGCTATCAAAAGTGAAAATTATGGCAAATGGTGGGAGGTGAATCAAAAAATTTTTCAAGAGAATGGAAGAAAATTTGATGAACTAGAGAAAAGCCATAAAACATGGAGTTGGGTAGCAGCCATAGGCACTGGTGTTCTTGGCGGACTTGCCGGAGGCGCGGTTTTTGACAAATGTATGCATATGATGATTCCTCCTCCACCCATTGGGGGACCATTGAAAGGGCCAGAAATACCAAGAGGACCTTCTCCTGATTCAGTTGTTCATCAAGGTGAAGGAGTAGAACATGCCTATATTAGACAATTAATGCATAACCCGGAAAAATTTGGTTATCATGGAGCAAATAATTCTGAAGCGATTAGAGGTTGGGCAGAAACTCATGCTCATCAATTAGCTATTGAACATGGTTATGTCAACCCGGCGACTGGTGCAGAAGTAAGGGTGGCTATACCAAATCAGGCCGCTTATCAACTTGGTGCTGATGCTCAGGGCCATACGGTGGTCAGGGAATACTTTGCGGGTCAGCCTACTGATCCTACTTTAGCCAAAGGGGTTAATCCTTATGAATATGTGCACAAATTTAGCCCTGACTATCTTCGGGACCATGGTCAAGCATTAGTTCAGGGACCAGGAGGAACAGTAACAAGAGCTACTCTTGAAGGGGGGACTACTCATTTAAGCTCTGTGATTGGCAAAGGAGCAGAGGCAGTGACAAATAATCCTGAATTTACTTGGTGCCAAAATCAACTTAAACTGTTGACTGATAATGAACATTTATCTTCGAGAACTTTAGCTGACATTGGTCATGAATTCCATCGAACTTCGGCTATTGTCGGCGATGTGGCAGAAAAACTTCATACTCCAATGGATTTAAGTGGCATCCCTAATGTTTCAGCAGCTGTTGGTCATATAGGAGACATTTTTAAAGGGGGAAGAAACTGGATAGAGGACTGGATAAGCCGTTCCTTTTCGGAGGGACTGAGGGGTTGGTGGGATGAAGTTGCTACTTTAAAGGTAAGCAAGATAATGGGCTCTCAATCACCGATCAGCGGCGATCTTGCCGAGCCCTTGCTTCTTCTAAAAAGAGTGTTGCTTCAAAAGTTTAGTCAAAACGTGCTTGAGAAAGCTACAGATAAAACTCTAGGTAATTTTCTTTTTGAAAAAACAATGTATGCCGCTGGTAGTCATGGTAAGGCAATTTTTGGAATGATTACTAATAAATAATATTAGATATTTTAACCAATTTTTATGGACAAGCAAAAAATTGAAGAATTAATTAAAGTCGATCTCTTTAAGGAATTGGACTTAGAGAATTTGCCTGCAGAAGTAAAAATGGGATTGCTTGAAGAAGCCGGACAGGTTCTTACTGGCAGTATTTGGTTGAGAATATTGGGTTGTTTGACAGAAGAAAAACAAAAAGAATTGGACAAATTAATGAACAAGGCAAAAATTCCCGAAGAAATTGAAGAATTTTTAAAAAAAGAGATTCCTAATTTTGAAGAGATTATTAAAGAAGAAATAGCCAGGTACAAAGAATTAGTTTCAGCAAAATAGAAAAAATGACGGTATTTAGCCACTTTTGAAAAAACAGCTTAAAAACCATTTTTATAAACCACAAGAGATCGGTCGGCAGTTGTTGTGGTTTTTATTTGTTTTTCCTTAAAGCCTTGAAAAAAAACCAAGAAATGGTATTATTTAATATATGGACTCTCAAGAAACAAAACCACCTTTAAACCCGGAGATTGATTTTTTTGGCGAGACGAATTTCCGGGGGATTAGAAAGAAATTTGGCATCAGGACTGATGACCGACGCCGGCATATGTATTTGATTGGTAAAACAGGCGTTGGCAAATCAACGACCTTAGAGAGTATGATTTATCAGGATATTCAGAATGGCCATGGCGTGGCGGTAATTGACCCCCATGGTGATTTGGCTTCTAAGGCCCTTGATTTTATTCCGAGCCATCGGGTTAATGACACTATTTATTTTGATCCCGGCGATAGTGAATATCCAATTTCTTTCAATATTTTGGAAAGAGTAGATCCTAGCCAGCGCCATTTAGTTGCTTCTGGTTTGATTGGCGTTTTTAAAAAAATTTGGGCTGACTCTTGGGGCCCGCGGCTTGAGTATGTTCTGCGCAACGCTATTCTAGCTTTGCTTGAGTATCCGGGCGCTACTTTGCTGGGCATTATGAGAATTTTGGTGGATAAAGAATTTAGAGAAGGCGTGACCGCTGGTTTAACTGATCCGGTGGTGAAATCATTCTGGCGAGACGAATTTTCTAGATACCCTGATCGTTTTCAGGCCGAAGCGATCGCGCCGATTCAAAACAAAGTTGGTCAATTTCTTTCCACTTCTTTGATTCGCAATATTGTTGGTCAGGTCAAGTCAACAATTAATATGAGAGAGGTGATTGATCAAGGAAAAATTTTGATTGTTAATCTTTCCAAAGGAAAGGTGGGAGAGGACGCTTCCGCCCTGCTTGGGGCAATTATTGTCACCAAATTACAGTTGGCGGCGATGTCGCGGATTGATGTCCCTGAAAGCCAAAGAAAGGATTTTTATCTTTATGTTGACGAATTTCAGAATTTTGCCACTGAGTCGTTTGCCAATATTTTGTCTGAGGCAAGAAAATATCATTTGGACTTGATTTTATCTCATCAGTACATTTCCCAATTAATGGAAGAGGTGCAGGATGCGGTTTTTGGCAATGTCGGGACGATTGTTTGTTTCCGAGTCGGGGCGGAAGATGCAGAATTTTTGGTCAAAGAATTTGAACCGTACTTTACGGAGAATGATTTGGTTAATTTAGATAAATATGAAATGTATGTTAAATTAATGATTGATGGCCTTACCTCAGAACCATTTTCCGCTACCAACCTGCCGCCAGTAGTGGTTGAAGAAGATAATAGAGAAAAAATTGTTAGATTGTGCCGAGAGCGTTACGCGGTAAGCCGAAGCGAAATAGAGGGGAAAATTAGTCGTTGGGCTTCAAAAGAAGAAGAAGGGGCAATGGCAAAAGAGGCGCGATATAAGACAACATGTAATAAATGCGGGGTGACTATTTTTGTTCCTTTTATTCCTGACGGGGTGAGACCCGTGTATTGTAAAGAATGTTTAAAATTAGCAAGGGAAGAAAAGAAAAATGTTTAATCAGGACAAAAAAAAACAAATTAAAAAGAAATATTCGTCTTTTATTTGGCTGCTAGTCGGCCTTATTTTAATTTTCATTTTTTATCGTCAGGTTGGTATAGGAAAGATTTTTTCTAAACTCTCTTTTTTGCGCTGGTGGCAATTTGTTCTGATTTTTTTGATTTTTTTTATCGGACTCTTTTTCCCTATCAAAAATTGGCAGTTAATCATAAGAGATCGCGGCAATTTCCGTCCTCCTTTAAAAAAAATTACAAAATTTTGGTTGATCAGCTTCGCTATGACCTACCTGACACCAACGGGGTACTTCGGCGGCGAGCCATTCAGAGCCTCTAGTTTAGAAAGTGAATATAATTATCCGTTTAAAGAGGGGTTGCTCGTCGCTATTATAGATGATGTGGCAACCTTTTCTGGCGTAGCTTTTTTTGGTTTTTTCGGAGCCATTCTTTTTTTTCTAAAAAAAGAGTTTGATTTTGGTCTTCTTCTTTCTGCCTGGGGACTCTTTATCTTA
>Ga0210014_1000661_pt1 | contig 27937 bp, 30 predicted proteins | sample CryGeymeta201519_FD_183983 | JGI IMG/M metagenome (GOLD analysis project Ga0210014, IMG submission 183983) | Groundwater microbial communities from Crystal Geyser aquifers in Utah, USA - Crystal Geyser metaG 2015-19 (SPAdes) (version 2) | ecosystem: Environmental > Aquatic > Deep subsurface >...
GGATGAATTGATAGAAAATGTTTATGAATTATGAATCTGTGTTCCTTTAACCTATAAACTCATCAACCTATCAACCTATCAACTTATGTGTTCTCCGTGGTAAATTCCTTTACCTGAGTAGTTACAAATTTCTGCCATAATGAGAATTGCTGACTACAAAGACACAGAGAGTTGCTAAGTTGAAAACTTTTTTGTTGACTTCAAGCCTCAAAGCTGCTACAATGCTACAATATAATCAAAGTGTAACTATTGTTCCCTCTGGATTGTAGTTTCCTGCTGGAGTTTACCCTTGTGGAAACAGGGGCAGGAATGACGATTGCTTTCGCTTGCAAGCTGAGTAGTTATCAAAAGACTTAGGAAAAAAAGATGTTATGGAATACAATAATCGGACAGACTCATGCAGTAGAAATTCTTAAGCAAAGTATTCAGGCTGGAAGGATTCCATCTGCATATCTTTTTTTTGGTCCAGATGGGGTAGGAAAGGGAACTACAGCTAATGTTGTGGCTAAAACCCTCAACTGTCCATATCAGGGGTGTGATATATGTCGGGTGTGTGTCAGAATTAATGAAAATAATTATCCAGATATAAGGACAATAGTTGCTGATGGTAAATTTATTAAGATTGGACAGATACGGGAGATAAACAAGGATGTCTCTTTGAGTATATTTGAGGCTCAATACAGGGTTTATATCTTGAAAAATGTAGAAAAAATGAATATTGAGGCTGCAAATGCTTTTTTGAAGATATTAGAAGAGCCCCCGGGAAAAACACTGTTTATCTTAACTACCAATGCGATTGACTCCTTGCTTTCAACAATTGTCTCCAGATGTCAATTGATACGGTTTAATCTTCTTCTGCCGCAGGATGGAGAGAAAATTCTCCTGAAAAAGGGTATAAATCAAAGGGAAGCATCTTTATTAACAGGTATTTCTGCTGGTAGACCGGGTAAGGCTATAGAGTATAAAGAAAAAGGGGTGGAAAAACAGATAGCCATGGTGCAAGAATATCTTAATGAAATATTTGGAGGAAAAAACGAGTTAAAGGTTTTCGAGTTTGCTGAAGAGGCAAAGGCATATTCTGATGATATAGAGGTTATTCTAGATATTATCATCTTGATGATTCCAAACTTTTTTTCCTCTAAGGCAAAGATTCAAGCCATAACTGAGGTAATTAAAACAAAGGACAAACTCGCAAGAAATATAAACCTTTCGCTTGGGTTAGAGGTAATGTTTTTTAATTTATTAAGCATAAGGGCAGGGGGAAGGTCAGAGGGTTATAAGGTAAGAAAATAGGAGTTGGAGGCACAAATGATAGAAAGGGTTGGAGTTAAATTTAATAAGGATAGCACTGTTTACTTTTTTGATGCTAATGGGCTAGGGCTAAAAAAAGGGGATGTGTGTGTTGTTGAATCAGAACGCTGTCTTGATATGGGTACGGTTGTTCAAAATATAACAAATATAGAGAATGAAACCACACCATATTCAAAGGTTATAAGGATAGCTACAGAAGAGGACAGGGAAACTGCGGAAAAGAATAATAAAAAAGAGTCTACCGCATATCGTACCTGTGCCAATAAGATTGCGGATAAATATCTGAATATGAAATTAGTTGCTGTTCGATACACACTTGACGGCACAAAGATAATCTTTTATTTTACAGCTGAGGGAAGGATTGATTTCCGGGAATTAGTCAAGGAACTGGCACATCATTTTAAGGCAAGGATTGAATTGCATCAGATTGGTGTCAGGGATGAGGCAAAGGTATTTGGCGGATTCAGCTGGTGTGGAAGAGAACTCTGTTGTGGGACATTCTTAAAGGAATTTAACTCTGTGACGATAAAAATGGCAAAAGAACAAAATCTTATCCTTACCCCAAGCAAGATATCAGGTGCTTGCAGCCGTTTGATGTGTTGCCTTGGATATGAACATAAAAATTATGCGGCTGTTAAGCGATGTGTTCCAAGGGAGGGTTCCAGAATAAAGATTGGAGAACAGCAGGGAACAATTATGGAGATAAATGTTGTCAAGGAACAGATAAAAATAAAGTTTTCAGATGATCGAATTGTTTGGATGCCTATAAAGGAATTTACTAAGGGAGCATGCAAATGTCAGAATTAAGAAAGGATCCAATAATTGGACGGTGGGTAATTGTCTCTGTGGAAAGGGCGAAAAGACCCTCTGATTTTGTTGTTAGTGTAGACTGGAAAGAGGAAAAACTATGCCCTTTTTGTCCGGGTCATGAGTCAGAAAGGGATGATACAGAGTTATTTATTATAAAGGATTTTAAGAAACAGAATGGGTGGATAACAAGGGTAGTTGAGGATAAGTATCCCATCCTGAATTTTCATGGAGATATAGAAAGGATTGGAGAGGGCATGTATGATAAGATGGATAACTTTGGGGCACATGAGATAATTATTGAAAATTCTTCTCATGACAAAACCCTTGCCACAATGAGTATCGAGGAGATTTACCATGTTTTTTGGACATATAAACAGAGGTTTCTGGCATTAAAAGACGACAAAAGGTTTAGACATGTGATTATTGTTTGCAATCATGGCTATGGTGCTGGTGGACAGCTAAAACACCCGCATTCTCAACTATTTGCTACCCCTATAGTGCCTAAGTCTATTATGGAAGAGATTGAAGGAACAAAGGAATATTATAACTACAAGGAAAGGTGTATATTTTGTGATATTGTTCGTGAAGAAAGACGGCTGAAGGAACGATTGATCATTAATAATTCATCAATGATCGCTATTGCTCCCTTTGCCTCAAGGGTGCCCTTTGAAACATGGATATTGCCTGTAGAACATATCTCTTCCTTTGAAAATATCTCGGAAGAAGGAACTATGGAGTTGGCAAAGGTGGTAAAGGAGACCTTTATGCGTATGGAGAAGATTCTGGGTGATTGCCCATATAATCTTTTTCTGCACTCTTCACCCTTTAACAAATATCTTGCCAGCGAATATCATTGGCATGTTGAGATAATGCCCAGACTTACCAAATTGGCCGGATTTGAATGGGGAACAGGATTTTATATCAATCCTACACCACCTGAGATGGCTGCTGAACAGCTAAGGACAGTTGCGGTGAATCTCTATGGAGGGTAGCACAGACATTCTTGTCTGTGCGTAACTACTCAGGTAAAGTAATTCACCACGGAGAACACATAAATTGATAGGTTGATAGGTTGATGAGTTTATAGGTTAAAGGAACACAGATTCATAATTCATAAACATTTCCTATCAATTCATCCACTTATCAACCCATCAACTATTCAACTTATCAACTTTTTGTGTCTTCGTGCCTTTGTGGTGAGTAGTTATGATTAAAATTAATCTCTGGCACTAAATGTGCCTTTTTTATGCCATTTAATGGAATCCTCACCTCGCCCTCTGACATCTTAATAATTACAAGCCCATCTTCTATCCCTCCCAACCGTCCTTCAAAGTTTTTCCTGCCTTCAAGGGGCAAAAGGGTAACTATTGATGCTAATTTCCCCTGATACCGAAGAAAATCACTCTCTTTTTTGATAGGTCTATTCAGTCCTGGCGAGGAAACCTCTAATTGATACTTACCATTGATGATATTATCCAAATCATGCTCCACCATTCTACTTAAGCGGCTGCAATCATCAATACCTATGCCGCCCTCTTTTTCCACGAATATTTGGACAGTAGCATTGTGGCAAGATGCATGGTATTGTACATCTACCAATTCTATGCCCAATACCTTACTTATTTGTTCAACAACAGAAACGATATTCGAAACTATGTCTGCCATTTTATAGTCCTCCGTTTTGCTAAAATCTTACCTGTACCGTATCCTCGGATCCGCTACAGCTAATAATACATCAGCGATTAAATTACCAATAATCAAAAGAAATGCACCAATCATCAGGCTTGCCATAACAACGAAAAGGTCTTGTTGAAAATAGGCATCAAGCATCAATCTGCCCAGACCAGGCCAGCGAGTGATTATCTCGGTTAATGCTGCCCCGGAAAGTAAGCCTGAAAGTTGATAGCCAAAGATGGTAATCATGGGATTAATGGCATTCCTCAAGCCATGTTTATATATCACTTTTTGTTCTGATAACCCCTTTGCTCTGGCTGTAGTGATATATCCGGCTCTTAAAACCTCCAGCATATTTCCCCTCATCAGTCTCATCAATGATCCAATGCTGCAAAGAACCAACACCAAAACCGGAATAATCAGATGCTTCAAATAATCCCACACCTTCCCTATCATGGAATATGAATCATGCTGGTAATCTGTTACCCCGCCTGTAGGCAGAATCCCTGTTTTGGCTGCTGCAAAAATACACAAAAAGGCAATAAAGAATGTAGGCAGAGACATGCCAATAAATGCCAGAGAAGAAAATACTTTGTCGGTAAGTTTATATTGATTTAAGGCACAATAAACACCCATGGGAATAGCAATTATCCATGTTAAAATCATAGCGGTTACAGAAAGAATGAGGGTATTGCCTATCCGCTGAAAGATGAGGGTAGAAACTGGTATATGATATACAAAAGATGTCCCGAAATCAAATCGCATGGCACACCATAGCCATTTCAGATATTGAATAATAAGCGGTTGGTCAAGCCCAAACTGCTTTTTCATGGCAAGCACAGTCTCTGGCTTTACCTCAGGGTTCATCAACAATTTGGTACAATAATCACCAGGGGCAAGCTGGATGATGAAAAACCCTATTAAGGTGATGCCAATCAAGAGGGGGATAAGATGTAGGAGTCGTTTGATAATATACAATTTCATTTGAGTTTTGCCACAGCCTCTTCTATCCTGTCTAATCCATTTTTTATGTTTTGATCTGTCGTAGCATAAGATAATCTCAGGTATCCGGGTGCACCAAAGGCATCGCCAGGCACAACTGCTACCCTCGCATCATCAAGCAAAAATCCTGTTAAGGCAAAGGAATCATTAATTAATTTTTCATTAAATCGTTTACCGCAAAGCTTAGAAATATTTGGAAATACATAAAATGCCCCATGGGGTAGGGGACAGCTGATCCCTTCAATGTTGTTCAACCTTTCAACAATATACTTCCTGCGTCTATCAAAGGCAGTAACCATTTCTGTGATGCAATCCTGTTGACCCCCAATAGCAGCCAGAGCTGCCTTTTGAGCAATAGAATTTGGGTTTGATGTAGCATGGCTCTGAACATTTGACATAGCCGTGATAATTGCCTCATGTCCCGCAGCATAACCGATTCTCCAGCCTGTCATGGAATAAGATTTGGAAACACCATTAATTACTATGGTTAAATCAGCTATTTGCTGGTTGAATGCTGCGATGCTATAGTGTTTTTTATCATCGTATATTATTTTTTCATATATCTCATCTGAAATGACGAATATATTTTGTTCCACAATAATCGATGCCAATTCCTCTAACTCATTTTTTTCGTAAACCGCACCTGTTGGATTACATGGAGAATTAAGGATAAGCATCTTTGTTTTTGGAGTAATCGCCTCTTTTAATCTCTGAGCAGTCAGCTTAAATCCATTTTCTTCAAATAAATCATTAATAATCACCGGGGTAGCACCTGCCATTTTTACAAGTTCTTCATAGCTTACCCAGTATGGGGCAGGGATGATAACCTCATCATCATCATCGCACAGTGTAAAAATAGCATTAAATAGCGAATGCTTTGCCCCGCATGAAATTAAGATTTGGGAGACATCATAATTCAGTTCATTGTCAGTTTTTAATTTTTGGCAGACAGCCTTTCTAAGTTCTATAATACCAGAAACAGGGGTATATTTGGTAAAACCCTCATTAATCGCCTTAATCGCAGCCTGTTTAATAAAATCAGGTGTATCAAAATCAGGTTCCCCTGCCCCAAAGCCAATCACATCTATTCCCTCTGCCTGCATTTGTTTTGCTTTAGCATCTATGGATAGTGTCATTGATGGAGATATGGCTCGTGCTCTTTTAGAAATAATCATCTGTTTTCCTCCTGAAAATGTATTGTATTTATGGCAACAGTATATCATGATATTTATCTTTTTGTCAATATATTTTTGCCAATACCAGCAATTCTAATTATGACATTTTTACCGCATAAACACATAACAACTCACCACGGAGACACAGAGGAAAATCGAAGGACAAATCTCTTATTTGAATGTGGCTGAACGCAGATTTTTGGAAATTTGAAGCATTATTCTGTGAATTTATAAAAATTTGCATTCCGTCAGCTTGTTTTTTTAAGTTATTCTCCGTGCCTCCGTGTCTCTGTGGTGAATCTGAAAATCCATAATGAGAATTGCTGGCCAATACAGTTCAGCCCCCCTGTCGATTCCCTCTGTTCTCTCTCCGCCTCTCTCCTCCGCGTGAGACCCTCCCACTATTGGTAGTAGTAGAAAAGCAATACACCCATTTCTATTGTGTGTAGAAGGGTAGGGGACGGAATTTTCAACCAAATTCATATCAAACAATTCTTGCTTTTTCTTATTATATTTTATGTTTATTATCATTTATAGCCTATCCCTATATACATCAACCGATTATTTTTGTCCCTCAAAGATTTAGGGTCAGGTTTTCTTCCCAAGTCCTTGAGAATAATACAAGATACAACAATTCTATTTATACATCCATCCAGTCTGAACAGGATGGATGTATTTCTCCATGAGTTTGTAAGATACGGAAATACTTATGGGTTATGTCTTTTATTATTATTTTTTTGAAAAAAATATTGACAAAGATGAGGGGAACAGATATAATACATACATCATCATTGTTGCACTAAAAAAATTGATGGACTTAAAATTTTTAGTCCAATTTATATATATTTTCTGTAGAACCACAGGGTGAAGAATGCCATTAAACTGTTTTGCGACATAAGAAAAACTGTATAGCATTGTATTTACATATACTGTGGTTTTTTTATTTTTTACTTAATACCAATTGAATATTAAAAAGGGAGGAGAGGCTATAGGTCTCTCCTTTTTTATTGAGTATGGTATTTAATATATAAGAACCCCTTAAGATAACTCGAAGTATCTTAAGGGGCATAACGAGGTAAAAAAAGCTAAGAGATACCCGCCAGGTTTTCTTAAGCAATTTGTAGCACTATGTAGCGACAGGGCTTTTGTCCCTGTTTCTTGCATCATAGGCTACGAATGCCTTTTTTTATCCTCAGATAAATAAATATACAACATTTATTTATTTTTGTCAAGACTTTTTTGTTGATAATAAGAAAATAACCAACACTATCGTTTAAGAAATTGAGCTAAAGTCTAATATCCTGCATGGGCATTAGCCATTAATTCTGCCACTTAAAATCTCAATAAGGTAAGATTTGGCAATAGGAAGGTGAGGAGAATGAATGGTTTTTATGGAATGATTGGGAATTCGCCCCAGATGCAACGGGTGTATAAAGATATTGAAATAGCAGCTAAAGCGGATATTCCTGTCCTTATTCAAGGGGAAACAGGAACAGGAAAGGAGTTGGCATCTCGGGCGATTCATGAATGCAGTAGCCGAATAAATGCTCCGTTTGTTCCGGTTAATTGTGCAGCTATACCGCGAGAGTTAGCAGAAAGTGAACTTTTTGGGCATGAAAAGGGTGCCTTTACCTCAGCTCATCGAGATAGGCAGGGAAAGATTGAGCTGGCAAATAAAGGTTCTATCTTTTTGGATGAGATTGGAGATATGGATATATTTTCACAAGCAAAACTCTTGCGGGTATTGGAAGAGGGAACCATTACCAGGGTTGGAAGTGAGAAACCCATATCTATCAATACCAGAGTTATCTCGGCTACTAACAAGCAATTAACGGATAAGATCCAAAAAAAGAGCTTTCGTGAGGATCTGTATTATCGTCTCTCTACCTTTCAGATTAACCTGCCTGCATTAAGGGAGAGAAAGAGTGATATTTCTTTTCTTGCTGAATACTTTTTGATCAGGGCAGGGGAACAATTCAAAAAGAAGGTGACCGGTATTTGTTCCATGGCAATGGAGAGATTAATGGAATATAGTTGGCCCGGGAATGTACGGGAGTTTAAGAATGTCATTACACGGGCAGTTATCTCTTGCAAGGAGATAATTACTGTTGATGATATCTCCATCTCTCTACCCTCTATTGACAAAATTAAACCGGATGTTACGGTCATGCAGGATCCTCAATGGCTTAGCTTTTCCAGTGAAACATCTTTGAATGAAATGGAAAAGGAAGCCATTAAAAAAATGCTCTGTAATAATCAGGGCAATAAGAGAAAAACTGCCGAAGTATTAGGGATTGGACGGTCTTCCCTTTACTGGAAGTTAAAAAAGTATGGATTAAGTTGACAAAAGGCTGAAGGTGTTTAGTCTGAAGGGGGAAGAGAGGAAACAGGTTTTAGTTTCTTCCTTCCTCCTTCCTTCCTCCTTCCTTCCTTCCTCCCTTCCTTCATCCTTCCTGCATTATTTTTGAACCATGCCCAATTTTTCACTTGACATCCAATTGAACACATGATACAATGATCTATGTTTTTATGATGAATTTCCGTCAAATGTATATGTTTCGCATTCCTTGGAGGTAGTTTTGAAAAAAAGAAACCTTGAAGTAATTTGCGAACTAATATTCTTTATTATTCTTCTTGCCTGTAAGGTTAATGCTGCACCTATTGTCGATGTTTCACCCAATGCTGGCACGATAGGTATAAGTGTAATTGTTACAGGAGGAGGCTTTTCCCCTACCGAGGGAATAGTCATTGATTTTGGCAATACAACTACCATTGCTACAGCCCTGACTGATGCCTTCGGCTCTTTTTCCACCACCTTCACGATTACTCCCCAACCATCAAGTGGTACGATAACTGTAAATGCCAAAGGACTAATCTCAGGAACTATCGCTACTACAGAATTTAATCTATTGGAACCTCCACAGCCATTACTTAAATTTTATAAAGAAGTCAGCCCTTCCGGTCCAGCAACTTCTGGAGCATCGTTAACCTATACGCTTTATTATCAAAATATAGGTTCAGGCACAGCAACGACCGTTGTACTTACAGATGCAATACCTGCCGAAACAACTTATATCACCAACTCTGCTTCAGGCACAAATACAACTATTTTCTACTCACGAGATGGTGGGATAACTTATGATTAATCACAAGATTTGCCGGTAACTCATATTAAATGGGAATTAACCTCAACCCTCATATCAGGAGCGGGAGGGAGTGTAAGGTTTGAGGTAAGGGTTGAATGAGGATTTCGGAGTGCAATGAGCTTACTTGATTTCGCTTTGGAGTGCGGTAGTTTAACATTTATAGAACGAGAGCAAGTAAGCTCATCGCTCCGAAATAAAAAAAGGAGATGAAGAATTATGAAAAGATTACTAATTGGATTAATGGCAACAATCCTGATAATTGGCTTGCCGGTAATTAGTCAGGCAATGCCAGGGGCGAATGTGTTGCTTACGAGTAGGGGGGATGGGGGCTGGTAAGGTGATTGAGGTAAACCCAACAACTAAGGCTATAGTCTGGGAATATGCAGGGACAGGAACCGATGTTGTGGTTACTGATCAGGTTCCCGATGGGACAAAACTTGTCATTGGTAGTGTGGTATTTATTGAACCAGTTATAAGCGGATCATATGTCATGGTTTCACATGATGGTGGAAAAACCTATGATTCATCCTATACAGAACCAATAACGCATGGTAGATGGACGATACCGGCAATGGAACCGGGGATAACTATTGCGATGGAGTTTAAGGTAGTGATACAGCCGTAACAAGTAGGGGCGACGCATGCGTGACCCTTACATTCTAAAAAAGGAGATGAGAAAATGATGAAAAAAGGAATGAATTGGCTGCTTGGAATTGGGGCGTTAGTCTGTTGGATGATGCTATCTGTATCGCAGATGGCGAATGCTACCTCTACGACTAATTTGCTTATTACGGATACGATAAACCGGCGAGTAATTGAAGTGAACCCGATTACACATAATATTGTCTGGCAGTATGGGCAAACAGGTGTTTGGGGTACTGGCACAAATCAACTCAGCTGCCCTTATGAAGCTACTAAATTAATGAATGGGAATGTATTAATTGCAGACACCGAGAATAATCATCGTGTGATTGAGGTTCAACCTACTGGGACAAGTGGGGGCACAATAGTCTGGCAATATGGGCAAACAGGTGTCTCTGGCTCTGGGACAAATCAACTTTACTGCCCAAACGATGTCCAGAAGTTGGATAATGGTAATGTACTTATTGTTGACTCTAATAATCATCGCGTCCTTGAGGTTCAACCAACTTATCCAACAGGTGGAAGTATTGTCTGGCAATATAATGGTACTAGTTCAGAATCTCTTAAAGAAGCAGAAAGATTAGTAGATGGCACGACACTTATTTGTCAAGGAAGTCGTGTAATGATAGTCTCAAGTACAGGGACAACACGGTGGAGTTATGAGCTTACCTCTCCCACTGATGCCAAAAAATTGCTTAATGGGAATATACTCATCGCTGATAATCCTCAGGTAATTGAGTTGCAGCCAATTGGAACAAGTGGTGGGACGATTCCCAATCGGGTAATTGAGGTGCAGCCAATTGGAACAAGTGGTGGGACAATTGTTTGGCAATATGGGACAGGGACTTCTGGCTCAGGGGTAAATCAACTTAATTATCCTTTCGAGGCAATTAGATTAGCTAATGGTAATACGATGATTGCAGATGGTAATAATTATCGTGTAATCGAGGTAAGGACAACTGATTATCCAAGTTTTACCGCAGGAAGTATTGTTTGGCAACAAGGGCAAATAGGAATTTCCGGCAGTGGTTGGAATCAACTTGGCGTTGCTGTTAAGGATGTTGAGGAGATGTGGTTGGGGATACTCAACCAGGTGCGTGTAGAGTACAAGAATATGGCTAATGTGCCCCAGCCGGTAGTTACTGCCTGGGTATTTATGCCACTTATTCCAGCTTTACCGCCAGTACTTGAGGTAACAAAGACGGTCTCACCATCAGGGACGCAGACGACAGGCACAATGTTGACCTATACAATTGCTTATAATAATATTGGGCAAGGCACAGCGATAGATGTTGCCTTTACGGATGCAATTCCGGCAGGAACAGTCTATGGAACAGGGACGGCAGTGATAGCTACAGGACCAACAGGCACGATTGCATATTCGCATGATGGCATAAGTTATAATGGAGTAGATTCAACACCAGTAACGCATATTCGCTGGAGTATACCGACTATCGGACCTGGTGTGAGCGGGACATTACAGTTTAGCGTGACGATTAAGTAAGAGTGAGATTGTAGACGAGTCGTCTCGGCTCGTTTTAGAGGGATTCAAAGGGAAAAGGGGAAAAGAAAAATTAAAAAATCTTCCCTCTTTTCCCTTACTTACACAGAAGTTTTTAGGACACGGATTTTTACGGATTATAAAAAGGGAAATTTGTGCAAATTCTGAATTTTAACCTTAAAGGAAGGTGTGTTAAGATGATAGCTATAAAAGATGAAGTTGTCAAAATGATAAATAATTTGCCAGAGGAGGTTGATTATGATGATATTATGGCAAAAATATACTTTAGACAAAAAGTTGATAAGAGCTTGAAGCAAATTGAAGACGGCAAAGTTATAACTCACGAAGAAGCAAGGGGAAGGCTTTTAAGATGGATAAAATAGAAAAGCTTATTTGGACTGAAGATGGTATGAAAAGTCTTGAGGAGATTGTTCAATATATTTCTAAAGATTCGGTTTATTATGCCAGTAATTTTGCTAAGAAAATATTGGAAACAATTGAATGTTTGATAGATTTTCCTCTTATGGGTAGAGTAGTGCCTGAATATGATGATAATTCTGACATAAGAGAGTTGATTCATCAAAACTATAGAATAGTTTATAAGGTGAGCAAAAATGTAATTTACATAGTATTGGTTATTCATGGAAGTAAAGAGCTTCCGGCAAATATTTTTTAGTACACGGATGATACGGATTTCGCGAATTAAATTAGTAATCGAATTTAGCAAATAAATGGTTAGTATTGCGATATTTATGACTACATCGTCAGCGGATAATATCATTGAATATTCGCATGATGGTGGCTTTAATTTCGATGGCATTCAATCTGGCATAGTTACACATGTTAGATGGAGTATGCCTATGGTAGCCACAGGTGTAGTCGGAACATTACAATTCCAGGTGATGATTAAGTAATTTTGTCAGAGTGCAGTGGCTTGCTGCTGTCGATTTTAAGCTTACCGTCGTTTTTAGAAAAAGCGAGAGCAAAGTAAGCCGTTGCACTCCAAAGATTCACCACTTTGTGGTGTGGGGATAAGAAAAGGAGAATACATGAATTGGCTAACTAAAGCAACATTAAGTCCATTATGTATAGGCATATTACTATCCTCATTTGCATGGGATTGCCTTGCCCAGAATTCACCCCAAATTCAGAATCAAGTCAAGTTAGATTACGAAGATACTATTGGCGTAACTACTCAGGTAAAGTAATTTGCCACAGAGACACAAAGAAACAAGGGTGCACAATAACTATTATAGTTACATTGGACGGAAAAGAAAACAACGAAATACGCGAAAGGCACGAAAAGCAAGGGAAATAAAGACAGAATTTTTTCGTGTTTTTTGTGTTTTTCGTTGTTATCTCTTGATAGCTGAGTAGTTACGTTTTAGGATTGATATTCTTAAAATACATATCCGATGCTTTCGAAGAACTGCACGCTCAATTAAAATCCGGACAAGGTGAATATGCCGACGCCGACCCTGAAGACCGCGATGAATATAAAGCGGAAAATGTTTTCTTTGTGCCGCCAAAAGCACGCTGGACATATTTGCAATCACGGGCAAAGCTGCCGGAAATTGGTAAAGATGTGGACTCAAGTATGGATGCGATTGAGCAGGATAATCCTTCCCTTAAAAATGTATTGCCCAAGGTCTATGCACGGCAGAATCTCGATTCTGCCAGTTTAGGCGGATTAATTGACCGGGTTGGCAATATTGCCCTGGGCGATGCCAAATCCAGAAGCGCTGATATTTTAGGCCATGTGTTTGAATATTTTCTGGGTGAATTTGCCCTGGCTGAAGGTAAAAAGGGCGGACAGTTTTATACACCTGGAAGCGTGGTGCAATTATTGGTGAAAATGCTGGAACCTTACAAAGGACGAGTATTTGACCCCTGCTGCGGCAGCGGCGGTATGTTTGTGCAATCGGAAAAATTTGTGGAACAGCACCAGGGCAAGGTCAGCGATATTTCCATTTACGGACAGGAAAGCAACCAGACCACCTGGCGGCTGGCAAAAATGAACCTGGCTATTCGCGGCATTGACAGCTCACAGATAAAATGGAACAATGAAGGCTCTTTCTTAAACGATGCCCATAAAGACCTGAAAGCCGATTTCGTGATTGCCAATCCGCCGTTTAATGACAGCGACTGGTCTGGCGACCTGCTTCGCGGCGATGGTCGCTGGAAATATGGCGACCCACCCACTGGTAATGCCAATTACGCCTGGATACAACACTTCCTTTTCCATTTGAGTCCCAGCGGTCAGGCCAGTTTTGTGCTGGCTAAAGGCTCGCTGACTTCTAAAACTTCCGGCGAAGGTGAAATACGAAAAAAATTAGTGGAATCGCAATTGGTGGATTGCATTGTCAATCTGCCTGCCAAACTTTTTTTGAATACTCAAATCCCGGCCAGTCTGTGGTTTTTAAGTCGTAATAAAGCCAATGGCAAGTTTCGCAGGCGTGTTGATGAAATCTTGTTTATTGACGCCCGCAATATGGGACATTTGCTCAACCGCCGCACACGGGAATTTTCCGATGAAGATATTTTGAAAATAGCCCAAACCTACCACAACTGGCGCAATCCGAACGGCAATTACGAAGATGTAAAAGGTTTTTGCAATTCCGCTTCAATTGAACGGATCAAAGAACTGGATTATGTGCTCACACCCGGACGCTATGTGGGGCTGCCTGATGATGAAGATGATTTTGATTTTGTGGAACGATTTACCAGTTTGAAGGCAGAGTTTGAATTGCAATTGAAGGAAGAGGAAAAGCTGAATGCGATGATACTGGAAAATCTGAAAAAGGTATCGCAATTTACGATACCATCAAATGATTGATAGGTGAAGTAAAATGAATGAGCATGAATTAATTAATGTAGAGTCAATACAAAATTGCATTTATACCATTAGAGGTGTTCAGGTCATGATCGATAGGGATCTGTCAGAGCTTTATGAAGTTGAAACTAAAGTTTTGAACCAGGCGGTTAAGCGGAACAGCGAGCGATTTCCTGAAGAATTTATGTTCCAAATTACTGATGATGAATTCAATCGTTTGAGGTCACAATTTGTGACCTTAAACCAGAGAGGTGGGAGACGCTATCTACCGTATGCTTTCACCGAGCAGGGGGTAGCTATGCTTTCTGCGGTTTTAAGAAGCGAAACTGCAGTGAAAATAAGTGTCCAAATCATAAAGGCTTTTGTTTCCATTCGCCGATTCATTCTGTCGAACGCACAGGTGTTCCAACGATTGGATACACTTGAAATCAAACAAATCAATACTGATAAAAAAATTGATAAGGTATTGAATGCTATAGAGAGTAAAGAAATTCAACCCAAACAGGGTATTTTCTTTGACGGACAGATTTTTGATGCATGGCAATTTGTTTCCGATCTGATTCGTTCCGCTTCAAAATCAATTATTCTAATTGACAATTATGTAGATGATAGTGTGTTGGCTTTATTGGCAAAAAGAAAAAAAGGGGTTTCTGTTACTATTCTTACAAAGAAAATTTCAAGGCAACTGGAAGCAGATGTGGAAAAATTCAATGAACAATACCCTGCAGTAGCAATCAAGAAATTCACTGCCTCGCATGATCGGTTTATGATTATTGACGATACCACGCTGTATCATTTCGGTGCTTCCCTGAAAGACCTCGGAAAGAAATGGTTTGCATTCTCGAAGATGGATAGCGGAGCAATCGAAATGCTTGCAAGGCTGAAGGTGAAGGAATGAGGGAGTGGAAGGAATGCAAATTGGGAGTAGAAAAAATTTATGAATAACGATGTAAGATGGAAGCAGCGATTTCAAAATTTCACCAATGCGTATGGTGTCTTTTGCAAAACGCTAAACTACTATGAAGCCGAACCTGATGATGAAATAGTTCAAATGGCGTTAATACAGGCTTTTGAATTTACCTATGAACTCGCATGGAATGTCATGAAGGATTATCTTGAGAATGAAGGTTTTGATGAGGTTAAAAACGCCAAGCAAACAATCAGGACAGCTTTTCAAGCCGAGCTTATCAGTGATGCAGAAGATTGGATGAATATGATCCAGAGGAGAAATCTGGCAAGTCATACCTATAATCGGGCAATTTCAGAAGAGATAACTAAATACATTAAGGATGATTTCTTTCCTTTGGTTAGAAAACTTTACGAGGATCTAAAAAAACGCCTATGAAATACGGACTCAGCGATTCACAATTACAAGAAATTATTACATTTATTAGGCAATACCCGGAGGTTGAAGAAGCAATCCTTTTTGGTTCCCGGGCAATTGATACCTTCAAAGAAGCCTCAGATGTGGATATCGCCTTAAAGGGAGAAAAGGTAAATCATTCCTTAGCAGCAAAAATGAAATTTAACATCGAAGAAGATACCTATCTGCCGTTTTTCTTTGATTTTGTTGCATATCCGACAATTACTAATGAAGCACTGAAAAAACATATTAATGCCAAGGGGATTGTGTTGTATCGTGGCAATGATGCTGGGTTGGGGGAGTGGAGGGAATGTAGGTTGGGGAAACATATTTATATCAATTCACGGAGTATAGATAAAAATTATCCGTATAAAGAAATCGAATACCTCGATACAGGCTCAATTACAGGGGGTAAAATTGAATCATTGCAGCACTTTGAATTGGCAGATGCCCCGAGCAGAGCGAAGCGGATTGTAAAAGATAATGATATCGTTCTATCGATGGTAAGACCTATTCAAAGACATTATGGCTACCTACGGAATACTAAACCAAATACCGTAGTATCAACTGGTTTTGTAGTTTTAACCAATAAGGAGAGTATCGACCCATATTTTCTATATGTATTTCTTACTCAAGATGATATAACTGAATACCTTGATGTTGTTGCTGAAGGTTCTACATCAGCGTATCCTGCATTTACTCCTGATGTGGTAGAAAACCTTTCAATCTTGCTTCCTCCGCTACCTGAACAGCGAGCCATTGCTGGTGTGCTTTCCAGCCTTGACGACAAGATTGACCTGCTGCACCGGCAGAATAAAACGCTGGAAGGAATGGCGGAAATTCTGTTCAGACAGTGGTTCATTGAAGAGGCGAAGAAGGAGTGGGAGGGAAAACCTCTATGCGATTATGTTTCTGTTGTGGACAATCGTGGTAAAACGCCACCAAACACGGAAGAGTATACACCGTATCCTGTCATTGAAGTTAACGCATTAGGTAAAGAAAATAGGCTTGTAGATTATTCTGTAATAAAAAAATATGTTGATGAGGAAACTTATAATTCGTGGTTTAGAGATAAGTTGCAAAAGTTTGATATTCTCATATCAACAGTAGGTAGTATTGGCGCCATTTCAATGTTTATTATCGAATTAGGGAATATTGCCCAGAATGTTATCGGCCTGCATGCTAAAGATATTTCACCATTTTTTTTATATCAAATTTTACAATATAAAACTGATGAAATGATGCAAATGGATATTGGTGAAGTTCAGCCGAGTATAAAAGTGCCTCATCTTTTATCAATGTTAATTCCTATTCCGCCAAAAAACATTCAAGATGAATTTGATAACCAATTGAAATATTTTGTAAATAAAATGGAGTATAACTATAATCAAATCCACACGCTCGAAAAACTGCGTGATACTTTGTTACCAAAGTTGATGAGCGGTGAAATAAAAGTGGAAATTAAGGAGGTTTTATTATGAGTTCACAGGAAAATGTATTTACCAATTTAACTGAGGGTACTTTAAAATTTCTTGCCCCTTCTGATACGAATTGGCAAGAATTGAAGCCATCAGCACCTGACACAGCTAAAAAAAAGAAAATTGAATCCGAAGGAAAAGAAGCCCGGAATTCACTCAATGAAACATTACTTGTATCTTTGCAAATGCAAAACTTGATGGTCGTTGCTGGCTGTGGTACTTCTCTTGGTCCTGTGGTTCAAGGTCCGTCAATGTCAGAGCTTTGGAAGGCTGTTGAAGAATTGGTTGATCAAAATACTACAAAGATAAAAAGGGGAGATATTTCAAACAAAATAAAATTCAACGATGACAAGGAAAAACTGAATATCGAAGATTTTTTGTCTCGTTGTGATGCTTATTTGCAGGTGAATAATGACGATGAAGTATCTTCCTTTGTTTCTCTTTGCAAAGCAAAAATTTTAGAAATGTGCTCTTTTTGTATGGCAGATGAAAAGGACGAAAAGCTTGTTGGACACACAACTTTTTTACATCGCCTTTCTCGTCGCCGTGTTCGTGATTCGCGGCTAAAGATTTTTACGACAAACTATGATCTCTGTTTTGAAACAGCCGCTGGCAAACAGGGAATTGTTGTATTGGATGGTTTTTCTTTCACACAACCTCGTTTTTATGACCCGCGTTTCTTTGATTATGATATTGTCCGTCGGCCTCGCACAGGCGAAGACCTTGGCAATTACCTTGAAGGGGTTATTCAGCTTTACAAACTTCACGGTTCTGTCAATTGGGCTCGACCGTCTAATGGAAAATCCATAACTATAAAAGAAAAACCAACTCCTGATGAGGCGTGCCTGATTTACCCAGGCAAAGGTAAGTATCAACAATCATACATGCAGCCTCATCTTGAACTGGTTGCCCAATATCTCTCTTCATTGCGTGAACCAAATACCTGCTTGATTGTGGCTGGTTTTGGTTTCAACGATAGCCATCTTTCAGAGCCTATTCTATCGGCAGTTAAAACCAATCCTCATTTGCGACTTATTATTACTGATTGCTACGCTGAAGATTGGATCAATGGCAAGGATGAGGCAAGCCACCATTGGAAAGAACTCTTTGATCTTGCACAAAAGGGTGAGGATATCTGGTTTATCAACGCGTCATTTCAGGATTTTGCTGAATTGATTCCCGACCTCAAATCCCTTACGCCTGCTGAAAAATTGACAAAGAACATTTGTTCGATTGTAGGAGGGCATTAATGGATATTGCAAGCGTGTTTCCTAAGGGACTTCTTAGACCTGAACTATTTATGGGTGTCATTTCGTCTGTTTCGGCCTACTCGGTACGGGTAAACCTTTCGGATGCCGGGTCACCCAGCGGCTCTCATTTTTCTGGTGGTCGGTATGGTCGTGGTGAGGTCGGCGAGTTTGTTCTCATTGAAGGGCAGGTCAATCTGCTTCTTGGTCGTGTGGTAGAGGTCAAATTACCTGAGCAAGAACGCCGTGTCGTAAAACCTATCTATTCTGGAACCCCAACATTGGATGCAATCGGCAACATTCAGCTTCTCGGTTCAGTGTCAATGGACAGTTTGATTGTTCAGGCTGGCGTGGAAAATTATCCTCGTTTAGGCGATCGTGTGTATTCTGCTCCGCATAAATTCGTAGCAAAGATTCCATCACTGATGGATGTAAAAGATGATGATGCCAATCCGGTATTACTTCATCTCGGTTCAGTAGATGTTGCACAGGAAAGTAAGGTTGCAATCAAACCGGAAAAACTTTTTGGACGGCATTGTGCCATTCTTGGTACGACAGGTGGTGGAAAGAGTTGGACGGCTGCTCGTGTAATTGAAGAATGTATTAAACATAAGTCCAAAATTATTCTATTGGATGCTACTGGTGAATATCGTGATTTTTCAGGTAATTTTGTGCAACATTGCCATTTGGGGACACCTGTCGAAACCGCAGCAAGTTCGATACCGTGTTCGCTTCCTCCGACGAATTTTATTGAATCGGATTTCATCGCGCTATTTGAGCCTGCAGGAAAGGTGCAGGGACCGAAGTTTCGGGCTGCTATTCGTAGCCTTCGCCTCGCAAGTCTTCGCCCAAGTTTGGCTTCTGACGGGTTTATTAGGAAAATCCTTCAATTGAAAGCCCCTATTGAAGCTGCTGAAAGAGAAGAAGGGGTACCTGCATTATTAGATAATCCCCGTCAAGTGTTTAGTGTTTTCCATTTGGTCGTTCAAATTGAGCAAGAATGTTGTTGGCCTGATGATTATAACAATTCTTCAAAGTGGGGTAAAGAAGACGGTAATTTTTCTCACTGCTTGTCATTAGTATCTCGCATCAATGCTGTTCTAACCTCGCCTGCATTTCACTGTGTTTTTAAGTCGGATAAACCTCCTCTTTCCAGTATTATTGACAAGTTTTTTCAAGGATCCCATCGCCTCTTGAGAATCTGCCTTAGTGGTATTGCCTATGAATATAAAGCTCGTGAAGTTATCGCCAATGTAATCGGTCGCGATCTTTTGAATCGTGCTAGAAATGGGGATTTTAAAAAAACACCTATTGTCGTTATTGTGGACGAGGCTCACAACTTTCTCGGTCATCAAATTGGCTCAGAAGATTCTGCTGCTCGCTTAGACGCTTTTGAAATTATTGCCAAAGAAGGCCGTAAGTACGGCCTCAACATTTGTCTTGTAACACAACGCCCACGAGATATAACTGAAGGGGTATTGAGTCAAATGGGCACTCTGGTTGTTCACCGTTTGACCAATGACCGTGACCGGGAAGTAGTAGAACGGGCTTGTGGTGAAATCGATCATGCTGCTTCTGCATTTCTACCAAATTTGAAACCTGGTGAGGCAGCAATCTTTGGTGTTGACCTTCCAATTCCATTGACCATTCAAATTGACGAACCATTCGCAAAACCCAAGTCTGATGGTCCAGATTTCCAGTCTTTTTGGAAGGGAACAGTTGATGAGTAGCATCCAAGAAAAGAGAAAGAAAATAGGTGGGCAAAATATCATGACTAATACACCAGAACCCAAACAAACCAACTTCCTTCTCTACACCGGAGATGACGGAAAAGTAAATATCGAAGTATTTCTGAAAGATGAAACCGTCTGGCTGACACAGAAAGCCATGGCTGAATTATTTGGTGTTCAGATTCCAGCTATAAACAAGCACTTGAAAAATATCTTTGAAGACGGTGAGCTTATAGAAAATTCAGTTATTTCCATTTTGGAAATAACTGCCAATGACGGCAAAAAATATAAAACACAATTTTATAACCTTGACGCTATCATCTCAGTTGGCTACCGCGTCAATTCCTACCAGGCTACTCAGTTTCGTATCTGGGCAACCAAAACTCTGAAGGAATTCATCATCAAAGGATTTGTCCTTGATGATGAACGGCTTAAGCAGGGCAATCAGGTTTTCGGCAAAGATTATTTTGACGAATTGTTAGAGCGTATCAGGGAGATTCGAGCCAGTGAGCGACGATTTTATCAAAAGATTACAGATATATACGCTCTCTCGGCAGATTATGATAAAAACGCACCTATCACCAAAGAGTTTTTTGCTGAGGTCCAAAATAAGCTGCATTGGGCCATCACAGGGAAAACAGCCGCTGAAATCATTTATGATTCAGCGGATGCGACTAAAATCTACATGGGGCTGACTAACTGGAAACATTCACCGGATGGCAAAATTTTGAAATCAGATATTGCTGTTGCTAAAAATTACCTGAGTGAAGCCCACATCAAGGAACTGAATCAGATCGTCTCAGCTTATCTTGATCTGGCGGAAAACAGAGCACAGCGGCAGATTTTGATGAAAATGACTGACTGGATTGAATTTCTGCATAACTTTTTGGAATTGTCTGCCTATCCCATTCTTCAGAATAAGGGTAAAATAAGTGCATTGGAGGCAAAACTCAAGGCTGAACAGGAATATGAGGCTTACCGTATTCAACAGGATAAAGACTATATCTCTGATTTCGATAGAGAAATAAAACGGATTACAGGTAAAAAAATATGAAAAATAAAATAACAGAATCCGAGATTGAAACATTTGCCGTTGATTTATTGGAATCTTCCGGTTATCAATACCTTTACGGCCCGGATATTGCTCCTGACAGCGACACACCGGAACGCTCATCCTTTGAAGATGTGCTGTTGTTAGAACGGCTGCAAACCGCTGTGCGACATATCAACTCTGCCTTGCCGTCGGCTGTAATTGGAGATGCAATCAAACAAATTCAACGCATCAATTCCCCGGAACTCATCAATAATAACGAAACCTTTCACCGTTTGCTCACTGAAGGCGTCAAGGTGAGCTATCAAAAAGACGGCAGAGAACGCGGTGATTTAGTCTGGCTGGTTGATTTCAAAAACCCGGAAAACAACGATTTTTTAGTCTGCAATCAGTTTACGATTATTGAAAATGACATCAATAAACGGCCAGATATGATTCTTTTTATCAATGGTTTGCCACTGGTGGTTATCGAGCTTAAGAAACCGGGGACAGCGCCCGTTTTTTACAGAGGGTAGCAGGGTCATATCTTGGGGGGTAGCAGGGGGAAAATGGGGAAAATGGGGACAGCGCCCCATTTTCCCGGGTGCTGTCCCCATTTTCCCCCGCAACAGCTTGACAAAAAAATAATTATAGACAAACCTTGATTTGTAGTGTATAATATACAATTAATTATGAGAGACATGGGAAAAACAAGATTTAATTCTGAAAGAAAGCAGATGGTTGCTGACCATTTAATAAAACGAGGGATTACGGAGCAGAAGGTACTTGATGCCTTTCTCAAGGTGCCCAGACATATGTTTGTAGAAGATGTTTTTCAGGACAGGGCATATGATGATCATCCCTTGCCTATTGGGGTTGGGCAGACTATATCACAACCATATATGGTTGCCTTTATGACTCAAGTTCTGCAATTAAAAGGTACAGAACGGGTTATGGAGATTGGTACTGGTTCAGGGTATCAAGCTGCTATTCTATCAGGGTTGGTTGAAAAGGTTTATTCTGTTGAACGAATCAAGAAGCTAAGTGAACGGGCTGAAAATATATTGCTTCATGAGCTGAAATATAAGAATATTGTCCTTATTGTTGGTGATGGAAGTTATGGCTTGCCGCAGTTTGCTCCCTTTGATCGGATTATAGTTACTGCTGGTTCACCTGATGTCCCAAAGACATTATTATCTCAGTTAGCTGATGGTGGTCGACTTGTTCTCCCTCAGGGAGACAGGTACAGCCAAACCTTGACTATTGTTGATAAAAAAGGGGATGAATTTATTACCTCATATGAGGGGGGATGTGTCTTTGTTCCTTTGATTGGAAAGTATGGATGGAAAGAATGATAATCGGGGCGTAGCGCAGTTTGGTAGCGCGCATCGTTCGGGACGATGAGGCCGCTGGTTCAAATCCAGTCGCCCCGACCATTTGTAGGTACAATATACTATGCAATTAATATTTATACGACATGGAGAATCTGTCTGGAATGAAGAGGGAAGGGTTCAAGGGACAAGTAACCCTGATTTAAGTAAACGGGGCATCCAACAGGCAGAGATGCTTGCAGCTAAGTTTAACAATGGCTATAAGGTTAATGCTATTTATAGCAGCCCGCTATCTCGTGCCCATTCTACTGCATCAATCATTACCAGAACACACGATATGCCAATTAATATTTGCCATGACCTGAGAGAGATTGAGCTTGGAGAATGGGAAGGGAAGCATTTTGAGGAATTGCAGAAGGAATATCCAGAAATGATTAAACTCTGGTATTCTGAGCCGTTAAGTGTATCTGTCCCGGGTGGAGAAACAGTTCTGAAGTTTCGTGACAGGGTGGTGTCTGCCCTTAATGAAATTGTGAAACAGCATGAGCAGGATGAAAAGATAATGGTTGTGGCTCATGGCGGGGTGATTAGTATTTATATTGCCCATCTGCTGGAAATGAACCTGAATAAAATATGGTTTATGGTTCTTAAGAACGCATCTGTAAGTATCTTAGATTGCTGGGGTGACAAGGTTTGTTTGAGACTATTTAATGATACTTGTCATCTTGGGGAAGAATGGGAAACATGGTAGGTAAGGGAGAATACGAGGAAGAGAAAATATGACAGAACATACAAAACCGCATCATCTTAAGTGTCAGTTAGGCGATATTGCCCGATATGCCTTGCTCCCTGGTGATCCGGGTAGGACAAGGATGATTGCTGAAAAATACCTTGAAAATGCCCGATTGGTTAACGATTTCAGGGGGCTTGTGGCTTATACCGGGGAATATGAGGGCATTCCTGTTTCTGTTGTTACTACTGGAATGGGTTGTCCTTCAGCCTGTATCGTACTTGAGGAACTATTGATGCTCGGGGTGAAAACACTTATCCGTATCGGTACATGTGGGGCAATACAGAAGGATATTCAGCCCGGAATGGTTATTATTCCCAATGGGGCGGTGCCATTGTGTGGTATTTTAATGGCATATGGACTGGAATTATTGCCACCTGTGCCAGATTATACTGTTCTGCGGGCAATTGTAGACTCTGCCAAAAATCTTGGGATAGAACACAGGGTAGGAATGATAGCTACTTCTGATGCCTTTTATCGTGAAATTCCTCAGGCAAAGGAATGGGAAGATAAGGGCGTGCTTGCCTTTGAGATGGAGTGTGCCGGACTGTTTAGCCTTGGACTTGTTCGTGGCTTGAGGGTTGGGGCAATGGTAACCACTACAGGTAATATCCTTTATGGTGAACAGATTATGGAGACAGCAGAGATAACTGAGGCAATTGGGGATGAGATACGGATAGCGTTAGGAGCAGTGAAGAGGTTGGAGGAAAAATTGTGACTTTAGTTAGAGGGAGATATGGGATATGTCCCCATGTTATCCATAGTATCATATTCGGACTTGGGATTTTTTTCCTATTCGTTTCTCCTGTTTTAGCCGATCAGCTATCCATTGAAGCATCTATTGACAAGGATACAATTGCCGTAGATGATTTTTTAATCTATACAATAACCATTTCTGGCTCTGGGGCAAATAATGTGCCAGCCCCTTCGACTCCTGCCTTGAAGAATCTAATTGTTGTCTCGCAGTCTCAGTCTTCAAGTATTTCAATAATCAATGGTAAAATGAGTGTTGTTAAGGGTTTTGTTTATACATTAAAGCCGGAAAAAGAGGCTCAGGCTTCAATTGGTGCGGCACAGCTTTCTTTCCGCGGAACATACTACCAGACACAGTCCATATTAATTACTGTCACCAAAGCATCTGGAGGACAAAAAAACAGGGGATCAAGGGCTGTAACCCCATTTGACATTTTTGATGAACTTTCTGGGCAAGATTCTTTTATTCCTCAGGACAGAGAGGTGTCTAATCCAATAAGGCTAACAACAAAAATCTCTAAAAATGTCGTTTATGTTAATGAGCCAGTGATACTTACGCTCTCTTTTTACTGGAGGGTCAGCCTGCTTGAATCGCCAATTATTACACCACCTACAACAATTGGCTTCTGGTCGGTTGAACTTCCAGAGGTTAAGGATGACAGAAGAGAGACAATCAATGGCATTTCATATCTTGCCAGAGATGTTAAAACCGCTTTATTTCCAATCCAGCCAGGGGATATAAAGATAGGAGAGGCATCAGTTGTGGCAAGGGTTTCTAATTTTTCTCCGGAGGTGCAGATAGAGACAAAACCAATATTGGTAAAGGTTTTGCCCTTGCCAGAGAAGGGAAAGCCGAAGAATTTTAAGGGAGCGGTTGGCAGGTACAGCCTGTCAACAGATATGGATAAGGATGTAATCAAACAAGAAAAACCATTTACCTTGAGGGTTAAGATTGTAGGAGATGGGAATATTAAGGCAGTCTCTGAGCCAGAGGTTAGCTTTGATGGTAAGATTAAAAAATTATCGGTTAATGTTACTGAGAATATCATCAAAGGAGATTTGGTTTCAGGCAGCAAGATATTTGAATATATTTTGATGCCAATTGGGAAGGGGAAAAGCAGGGTTGGACCCGTAGGATTTTCTTATTTTGATCCGTCTCAAGGTAAATACATCAACCGTTCATCATGTCCCTGCGAAATAACAATACTTCCATCAAATATTCCCCTGCCAAAGGGAATTGACCAAGCCACAAACTCGCAGGAAAAACCGATTATCCATGTAAGTCGGCAGATTATATTTAATATTCTTTTGGCTATTTCTACCATAGTGCTGCTGGTTTTATCTATTATTGGTATAATATGGAGCATTAAGAGATACAGGAAATATCTTTATTCTGATCCGATTAAAGTAAGGCGGAAAAGGGCGAAATGGGTGGCTATGAATAATCTGAAAAAAGCAAAAAACCTGCTTAAGGCAGGGAAGTTAAAGGAATTTGTAGCAGAGGCTTATGATGCGGTGGCACATTATCTGGGGGACAGGTATAACTTCGCTTTTGTGGGGATAACGCAGGATAAATTAAAGGATATTCTATCTCAACTGGGCATAGCGGATGATGTTCAGCAAGAAATAGACAGGTTTTTGTTTGAGTGTGATCTGATAAGGTTCACGCAGAGTTCTCTGGACAGGTCAAAGGCTGAGGAGATATTAAGGATTGCAGAGGGATTGATTGTGGCGGTAGGTGTTTAATTTGACTTTGTTAAACTAGTGCTAAATTGTAACATTAAGCGTTATATAACAAACCTAATAGTTACAACAATATAGCTCGCATTCAGGTATCGCTTATTTATGCAATCAAGCACTATCTTAGCCTGTCCCCGACTGTCAAGAATTGACAAAATCCTTCTTTTCCTTTCCTTGTCATTCTGGCTTGTCCAGAATCCTTCTTTTTATCCGATCACATCTGATGTACTTAACAAAGAAGGATTCCCGACAAGCGGGAATGACAGATCACAAAGAGCATGGACTTCTTGTCCATTATAGTGCTAAATTGTAACATTAAGCGTTATATAACAAACCTAATAGTTACCACAAGATTAACACGAGAAAAATTTGGTATACTCAGGAAGGGTATATTTTATTTCTCCGTGTCTCTGTGGTGGTTTTCTGTTTATATATTCCATTTATAAAACGATAAAGAGCGGTCTTCAATCGCCCATTTTTTGAAGATATAAACCTGAACATAAATATCTTCCTCCAAAGAAAGCGTCGTGTTTCCCTTTTTTCTCTCCATCTCTGCCTCAAATTGGTCCAGAAACCTTTTTACTGCATCAGTTTTAAGATACATCCCTTTTGGGGATTCCGTGAAATCATTAAGGGATATTGACTTAAGATTAATCAAACGAATAGAGCACCCTGCCATTTCATGACATATTCGCTATCCTTGCGGCAGAAGATGATCTCTACAGGAATGTCGCCATATTTACGCAGTTGAAAGTTATACCATTTGTCCTTGACATGGAAGAAGACGGGAGAAGACTCCGGATCATAGGAGCCTTCAACAGAGCTCGTAACACCTTTGACGATTGCCTGAACAGCCTCAAACGGCGATGCCTTGCTGGAATTGATGAGACGGATGTTCTTAAAGATTACAGAGAGACGATGCCAACGAAGGGCTTTGAATTTTTCCATAATCTCCTGCCTTTAATGCGGAATGCGGAATTCAGAATGCGGAATGCGGAATTCATAACCGTTCACGGTTGTCAGTCTCCGAATAGTACTGCAAGCATCCTGCTTGCAAATAGTTTCAGTCCCCGATCGAGGATGTCCGTCTCCGGACCCTTCATTTATAACCCCTTGTCATTAAAGGGGCAAAAACGCAAAAATTCAGAACCTCACCTCTATTCACATGTTTTTAAGGTTATTCACAGAGGTTCTGAATGTATTATATGATAAACGCATGTCCCATTTTATCAATGCTTTGCTATCATGCTTTAGATTATACTCAAGTGGGGCATAAATTGCGTTTTTCGCTGGTCTTAATCAACGATAGCTGCGTTGTTCAGGTGAGCAATAGTATACACTATTGCTCACCTTGCGCTCTTTGATTAATCCTCACCGAAAAAAATCGCAATTTATGCCCCACTTGAGTATACAATAGTATGCTCGCTTCTCACGCTTTGCCAGCCAAACGACTTGAGTGACTCTTGGTGTACAACTTATTTTTTCTTGACTCCTTAGACTGTAGGGCACATCTAAAAACTCACTGAAAAGTCGCGAATGCTGGCGGTGTTGCAAATGAGTTCAACTGGATTCCTACCGGAGTTTACCCTCGTGGAAACGGGGGCAGGAATGACGCGATTTTTCGTTTCTTTTCATCTTGTTAGTTTCGGTTCTTGACCCATTACCTACGCCCTTCCATCAAATTCTTCACATCCCTTGAAGCAGACCTCATTATCAATCCGCCAACAAATATAAGGACAGAAAACTGCCAGCATTCATTATTGCCTACAATCAGCCCTGCCTTAACATTTTCTTCCTTTTCCAACTGATTTGAATAATGTTTTACTGCTTTATCCAGACATCCCTCAAAAACATCAATAATATTTATCTCATTATTATACTTTAATGATGGAAACGATATGCCTCTCAACAAAAGAAATGCCCTGATGGTTTCTTTATCCACACAAAGGTTTTCTTCAAACCCAAACCCTTCAAAAAATGGGTGATTTGGCGGCATAAACAGGGATGGCTCATGCACAGAAACATTTCCCTTGCGAATAACTGTATCCCCTGGATTTATCGTGGATTCACACAATAAGATATAAGGCACATCTGTCACCTTAAATGTTTGCAATGGGCTTATTCGATGCTTGATAATATCTGTTTCTTTAACTGCTTTTCCCCACATCTCTTCTAAATTCATATTCTCCTCCGTCTCCTTAGTTTTTTTACAAACCTGATTTATTCAGGTATACCCATGTAACTACTCAGCTATCAAGAGATAACTACGAATCGACAGGATTCTTCTTCTCCTTGTCATTCTGGCTTGTCCAGAATCCTTTTTCTTATCCGATCACATCTGTCGTACTCAACAAAGAAGGATTCCCGACAAGCGGGAATGA
>Ga0210014_1000670_pt1 | contig 27731 bp, 28 predicted proteins | sample CryGeymeta201519_FD_183983 | JGI IMG/M metagenome (GOLD analysis project Ga0210014, IMG submission 183983) | Groundwater microbial communities from Crystal Geyser aquifers in Utah, USA - Crystal Geyser metaG 2015-19 (SPAdes) (version 2) | ecosystem: Environmental > Aquatic > Deep subsurface >...
ACTGTACTATGACAGCCTGCAGGTAATTTTATTGAACATCCGATTTTTCGTACGTGTTTAGCTACTTTTCCAACGGAGGTCATTTTGACCTCCTTTTCCAAGATTTTCCAAATTTTTGCTAAAAAGAAGGCAAGATTGAGCTCATTTTTATCGAGCTAAACACATACCATTCCAATTAGCCTTAAATTAGCAGAGCTGAAACACTGCAAGTAGTTCAAGATAGCACAAGATTTTAAATCTGAGTTTACTAATCACCCATAAATGACGAATTTGTATATAATAATTCACAGCAGTGCAGTAGATATTGATGTAAAAAGAGGTTTACGTGAGGCCTTACGGGTTAGAGATGAAATTCGTTTAGTTCGAAATTATGTCCCAAAAGAAAGGGTATTTGATGTTGTAACTCCAGCTTGTGATTTACCACCTACGTTACCTCCTCCTTCAGAAGATTTGACTCTTTACTTGCTTGGTGCTTGGGGAGAGACATGTGTATATTGTGTACGAGCTGATTTAGTTGATTTGGGCTATAATGTTAAATCATATCCTGGTGGAATTTTAGGTTAATTTGATCCCAAAAACCTCCCAACCGACTTTGGGACAAAATTATTAGTCAATCTTTAAGAATTACAACATATGCCCTTTTTCCAATGTATTTCTTTTGTGAATCTATTTTTGCACTTGTTCCAAATGGCGTTACTGTCTTCTCATAGAATGTCTCAACTTTGTCAGTAAGTATAATATCGTTCTTTTTAACTTGAATTTTTCTCATATACTAGATATCTATAGATATCTATAAATACTTTGCTTCCGAAATCATTATTGTGATAGTGAACAAGAAGACAGCAAAAGAGATGATTGATGTTCTTCAGGAGATAAGAGGGTAGATCTCCAAACAAAACAAGGAAAGCGAGAAGAAATACCCATTTTCTGAATGGGAAAGGCAAAGGGAAAAAGTGAAGAAAAAACTGAGAAAGCTGCCAGTTTATGTCAAAAAAGCAGCATCCATGATAAAGACTGAAGATGGTAGTAAGACCGGAAGGCCAGAAAAAATACAAGACCTATCAAAAAAGACGATGCTGTTTCTTTTTGCGAGGCTTATGAACAAAAGCAACAGGGATGCAGAGGAGGTTCTAGAATTGTTTCAGCCTCTGTTTGAAGTTGAAGTGAGCTACAAATACATTGAGAGATTGTATTCTGACGAAGAAGTGGGTCTAGTTCTTCATAATCTTTTCATACTTCTTCTTCAAGACGAGGATATATCTGGAAACTTTTCTGGAGATGGGACTGGGTATTCATTCACTGTAGCAAGGAACTACAGGCTTGACCCTAAAAAGAGTGGCAAGAACTATTCGTATGTCTTCAGGATGATTGATCTTGACACTGGAATGTATGTGGGATTTGACTGCTCAAAAAAGTCCGAAAAAGAAGCTTTTGATGGCGCGATGATTATGATCAGGAAGCTTGGAATAGAAATGGATTCTGTGACTCTGGACAAATACTACAGCAATGGAAAAACACTCAAAATCTTTGGCAAAAAAACAAAAGTCTACGTAATACCAAAAAGCAACATGTCAAAAATAGGATTTGATTGGGCTAGAGTAATCAAAAGAATTATTGAAAATCCGTTTAATTTCATGAAAACACACTTCAAAAGAAATTTGAGCGAATCAGGGTTTTCTTCTGATAAGAGAAGATTCGGCTGGGTAATAAGACAAAGAAGAGGCGATAGAAAAGAAACAGCTATGTTCACAACAACATTACTTCACAATATACTAAACCGTAAATAAAATTGCGAACTTTTAAGTACTAGAATCTCCATAATTATTGTATGATAAAAGGAGAAACTTTTGAAAGAATGCAAGTTTCAGAAAAGCAATATGAAGAGCTTGTAATGGCCGAAAAGACTGTTAAGTCAGCAAAAATTCTTAGGAGAGTACATGCATTCAAGCTTATGCATATGGATTGGAAATATAGGGAAATAGCAAAGTTCCTTGGCGTGACAAATGATACAATAACTGACTGGATTGATATTTACAAATCGGGGGGAATCCCTGCACTATTGAATCTTCATTGCAAAGGCCGACAATCTTTGCTTAAAAAAAGGCAGGTTGGGATACTGAAAAAGGAAAGTGAGAAGGGGTCTTTCAAAACAGCGAAACAAGCCAAAAAATTCATTGAAGACAATTTTGGAGTATCCTACCATCTTCATCACGTGCAGCTGCTCCTAAAAAAGGGGTTTGCCTATCCTTTAAAAGAACCAGAAGAATCCCTGGAAAACCACCTACTGTAGAAGAGCAGAAAAGGATCATTGATGAGATAGAAGAATGCTTGAGTCAAGAAGACACGGAGGTATTTTCATTTGATCCCTGCCATCTGCAGCATAATGTGATAAATGCACGAATGTGGCAGCCCATAGGAAAAGAAGGGACTTTAGTCGTGCCTACAAATACCGGAAGGAAGAGAATCAACATACTCGGGGCGTTGAATTTGCGGGACTTATCCACAATTTTCACCCTCACAGAAGAATCATGCAATTCTGTTCGGGTCGTTGATTTCTTCATGAAGATCAGGGAGGAGTATCTTGGCAAGAGAATAGTCATTTTTCTGGACAATGCAAGATACAACCACGCCCGCTATACCACAACATTTGTGGAATGGTACAATATTACATTGATTTTCCTGCCTCCATATTCCCCTAACGTTGCCCTTATCGAAAGATTGTGGAAGTTCTCGAAAAAAGAACTTGTTCACAACATCTACTATGAGAAGTTTGACGACTTCAAAGATAATGCATGCAACTTCTTTGACAATCTTAAGCAATATCATGACGAATTAGAGACTCTTCTTACAAAGAAGTTCGAGATTATAAATAAGGCTTAGTATAACTATAAAATAATTAATGACTGGGATAAAAATTAATCCATATATAGAAAATATTTTTGGGAGATGGTTTAAGAATATTATTACCTTATTGTTAATTATCATCTTGACTATTGTGTTAATCTTTTCTCTCATAAACAAATGGATTGATAAAGAGTTGAGTTTACAGATTGGTTTTTTAATTTTAGGTGCAATACTTGGAGCGTGGATATCGAATGGCAAGGAATGAGCAAGCTATATGGGGAATAATCGGGGCTATAGTCGGAATTTTGATTGCCTCAATTTATCGTACTGAACTTTCTATAGTTGGGGCTATAGTAGGGGCTATAGTAGGCTATTTTTTTGGAAGAAGGGTGGGATAAAAATGGGAAAAAGAAGATCCAATAAATCAACGATTGTAATATCACTTATTTTTGCACTTCTTATATTAATTCTACTTATCTTTTTCATTTATAAGAAACTTCATGGTTGAATAGCCAATCAAGTCCCTTCCTTCCAAGAATTCAGATATTTCTCCTGTTCTGGGGTCAATTCGTCTATTTTAATACCCATGGATTCCAGCTTGAGCTTGGCTATCTCTTTGTCGATATTCTCTGGGACTATATAGACTTTATTATCGAGGTTTTTGTGATTTTTAACAACATATTCTGCGGATAAAGCGTGTCCAGCAAAAGACATGTCCATAATCTCGCATGGGTGTCCTTCTGCAGCAGCAAGGTTGACAAGTCTGCCTTCGGCAAGGAGGTATATCTTTTTTCCATTTTTAAGGGTATATTCAACTGTGTTTTCTCTTATAGTCTTCTTGCTTTTTGCTATTTTCTCAAGCCCTCTGACATCTATCTCCACGTTGAAATGCCCAGAATTAGCGACTATAGCGCCGTCTTTCATAAAGTTAAAATGTTCTTCTCCAATAATAGTCTTGTCTCCAGTTGATGTGACAAATATATCCCCGACTTTTGCTACCTCCTTCATAGGCATTACTTGATAGCCATCCATTAATGCTTTCAAAGCTTTTACTGGATCTACTTCTGTGACTATAACATTTGAACCCATGCCTTTAGCTCTTAAGGCTATACCGCTGCCACAATATCCATACCCTCCAACAACTACAGTCTTGCCAGCAAACATGATATTAGTTGAACGCAAAATCCCGTCAATTGTTGACTGCCCGGTTCCATAATAATTATCAAACATGTGCTTCGTGGGCGTATCATTAATCGCAATAATCGGGTATTTCAATGCATGATCTCTCTCCATCGCCCTAAGCCTTATCACGCCAGTTGTAGTTTCTTCCTGGCCAGCGTACACATCCTTGATCAGTTCCTGCCGCTTCGAATGGATGACTGAGATAAGATCAGCCCCATCGTCTATCGTAATGTTCGGCTTAAGGTCTAGGATTTGGTTGACAGACCAGTAATACTCCTCGTTATTGCAGCTTCTCCATGCATAAACATGAATGCCTTCCTCGGCAAGCGCAGCAGCAACATCATCTTGAGTAGACAAAGGGTTGGACTGGCATAAGCCCACTTTTGCACCACCTGCCGTCAGGGTTTTCATAAGAACAGCGGTTTCCTTAGTGACATGCAAACAGCATCCTATAGTTAAGCCTTTGAAAGGCTTGTTCTTCCTGAAATCGTCCTGAATCTTCATCATGACCGGCATGTGGTCTTCCGCCCACGAAATCTTGAGCTTTCCTTGCTCTGCAAGCTTAATGTCTTTGACTTTGTAATCCAAAATAATCTACCTCCTAAAATTTAACAATATTCCTATACGTCTGATATCTTTCCTCAATATCTTCTGCTTTTAATCTTAAAAATCTGTTGACGCTGAAGTCTTCGACAGCAAATGACCCCATGACATTTCCGTAAATCACAGCTTCCTTAAGGGTTTGTTCGTTTAGTTTACCTATTCTCGAGATGTGACCTAAAAATCCTCCGGCAAATGAGTCGCCAGCTCCAGTAGGATCAACCACATCTTCCATTGGATAGCCAGGAGCAGGAAAAACAACATCATCAAAAATCAAAAGTGAGCCATGCTCTCCTTTCTTGACAACCACATAATCAGTCCCTAGTGATAAGACTTTCTTGGCTGCTTTAATCAGGTTCGGCTCTTTAGTCAATAGCCTTATCTCGTCGTCATTCAGCACAACAACATCTACGCAGGACATCATTTTCTCGACTTGCTTCTTCTTGTTAAGGATCCAATATTCGATCGTGTCGCATACGGTTAATTTCGGTTTAATAACTTGGCTTAAAGCTTCAAGATTCTGGTCAGGGTCATTGTTCGCGAGGTAAACATAGTCAGCTTTTCTGTAGGTTTCAGGCAGCTTTGGCCTAAAATTTTCAATTACATTCAGTTCTGTCTTGTTGGCTTGCCTTTTTGTGAAGCCGTAGTCAAAGGTGGAGTCGTAGAAAAAGGTCTTGCCTTGTTTGTCTACCTTTACTCCTGATAGATCCAGCTTCTCTTTCAATGTTTTATAATACTTCTCTGGGAAGTCCTTGCCTATTACCCCGACTAATCCTGTCTTCGAGAAGAAGCTCGCTGATAATCCTGAATAAACAGCTGCCCCGCCTAAAACCCTTTCCACAGTTTTGAATGGTGTTCTGGTAGTGTCTAAACCTATTGTGCCGATTGAGATTATCATACCAACAAGAAATAGAATTACAGAAATAAAGTATTATCACACAAAAGCATCTTTCAAGGCATCTTTACATACACAGTTTCTTTTTTCGGGGATTTTTGGTATAGTCTCCTCAAGTATTGATCTCACTTTCTCTGTGTTTTCTTTCATCACTTTAACTATTCCATCCGTAGAAACTGGTGTTTCAGCCCAGACATCAAAATCTGTTACTGTCGCTATAATCGCAAAGCAAATCTCTTTTTCTCTTGCTAGAATAGCTTCTGGTATTCCTGTCATTCCAATTACATCTCCAAGATTCCTAAACATTCTGCTTTCAGCTCTTGTCGAGAACCTCGGACCCTCTATACAAACATAAGTTCCTTTTTTGTGGCATTTAATGCCAAGAGATTTGCAGGATTCTATCAACAATTGCCTCAACTCTGGGCAAAATGGGTCTGCCAAGGAAACATGGGCAACATTTCCAGTGTCATAAAAAGTTACTCCTCTTTTTCTCCAGTCAATGAACTGGTCTGGGATTACAATATCGCCTGGCTTCAATTCTTTCTGCAAAGAACCAGTAGCGCAGCAAGCTATAATCCTGTTGACGCCCAATTCCTTGAAGCCGGAGATGTTTGCTTTGAAATTGATCTCATGCGGCGGAATAGTATGAGTTTTTCCATGCCTGGGCAAGAAAACAGTTTTCTTGTTTTTAAATTCCCCTACATAAAAGAAGTCAGAAGCCTCGCCGTAAGGATAATCAATCTTGACTTTTCTTAGATTATTCACAAGCTTAGCATCATAAATACCAGTCCCGCCAATAATACCTATTTCAGTACTCATAATCTTAATTAACAGGTAACATTTTTATTTTCGATGTTTCGTTTATTTTTTCTTCATAGATAGAATAATGCTACTCCAAGCTTCATTCATTGTTTTGCCAAAAGAAAGAAAACCATGATTTTTCATTAAAATTAAATTTTTTTTACCTAAAATTTTGAGGACCTCTTCTGCTAATTCAATTGTCCCATATGGCTTTTCTTTTTTTGTTGATATAAAATTTGAGTTTAATAATTCTTTTGAATGTCCATGAAATATTGCATTAATATCTGTCCTATTTTTATACACCAAAAAATGTAACATTGATTCAGAAGAAGGCGATTTCTTTCCAATAACTTTAATGTTTTTACTTTTCAAATTTACGTCTAAAACCTCGACAAAATCATCATTAGTCATGTTTCTAAGATCAGAGTTTGAAGCGGTTATTATAAACCCATTTGATGTTCTAAAAGATAAATTTCCCGCAGAACCATCGCCAATTTTAGGGGCAAACCCAAGTTCTGAAAATCTTTTACACCAATAATTAAGTTTTTCAATTCTTTTATTCTTCAATATTTCCTTTTTTATAAATAATGTTTCGAATTTGACTCCTTGATATGTTTCATTCATTTAAATAAACCTAAAATATTTTTTTTAGTCGGTTTTATTATACCTCTAGGTGTTATTAAACCGGTTATATATTTTGCTGGTGTTACATCAAATGAGGGGTTTTTTACCTGACTTCCCAAAGGTGAAACTCTTACTCTTTCGAATTCACCTGAATCTGTTTTGCCATAATTATACAGAACTTCATCTTGTGACCTCTCTTCTATTGGAATATAATTTCCACCTGGGCATTCAAGATCTATTGTAGATAAAGGAAAAGCAGCATAAAATGGGATTCCATTCTCTTTTGCTAGCACAGCCTTTTCATAAGTCCCGATCTTGTTCGCAACATCCCCATTTGAAGCCACACGATCAGCACCAACTATGCAAATATCTATATCCCCCTTGTTCATATAGTAACCCGCCGCATTATCTACTATTATTGCATGAGGTATTCCTTCTTGCAAAAGTTCCCAGGCAGTTAATCTAGCACCTTGGCATTTAGGCCTGGTCTCATCAATAAAAACAAATATTTTTTTGCCTTCATAATGCGCAAATTTTATCGGGGAAAGAGCTGAGCCATAATCGACAAAAGCCAAACCGCCAGTAACGCAATGTGTCAAAATCCCGTAACCATTTTTTATTAGTTCTTTCCCATATTCCCCTATTTTTCTGCAGGCTTGCTCATCATCATTAGAAATTCTTTGAGCCTCTTTTATTGCTGCTTTTCTCTTCTTTTCAACTGAATCTTCTTTCTTAATAGAAACAATAACCCTATCAATAGCATAAAATAAGTTCTGCGCGGTTGGCCTTGTATTCTTAAGGGTATTAGCTGCCTCAGAAATATATTCATCAAAATTTCTATCAGGCGCTTCAAGAGCGGCTTGAGCCATTCCAAAACCAGCAGTCACCCCTATTGCTCCTGCCCCATGTATGATCATTGTTTTTATTGCGTTTGCTGTTTCTTTATGTGTATTCAATTCGGTTATTTCAAAAAAATGTGGCAGTTTCGGGTGATTGATTACTTTGACGATATTTCCTTCCATCCATACATTCTTGTATTCTTTAACTTCATTTCCAATTTTAACTTTCATAATTTAATTAGGGAGTTGAAGAATAAAAAATCTAATCAAATACAATAAGAAAAATAAAGAAGAAGGAAAAAAACCTTACTTTTTGGTTTTATCACTCTTTTTAACTGCGTCGCTCTTGACTACATCAATGACAATGCCAGCCGCAACCGTCTGTCCCATATCCCTGATAGCGAATCTTGCCAAGTGTGGAATGTCTGTTTGCTTCTCGACTACCATCGGCTTAGTTGGAACAACTCTTATCCTTGCAGACTCCCCTGTCTTGATAAAGTCTGGTTTTTCTTGGATAACTTGGCCAGTCTTCGGGTCAATCTTTGCAATTATTTCCTCAATCTTGCATGCAACTGATGCTGTTCCTAAGTGGAATACAGGTGTGTATCCTGCTGTCATAACAGTCGGGTGGTTCAGCACAATAATCTGCGCTGTGAATTCCTTTGCAACTGTTGGCGGATTGGATGCAAGCCCGCAGACATCTCCCCTTGTAACATCACCCTTTCCAATTCCCCTTACATTAAAGCCAACATTGTCTCCAGGCTTTGCGTCTGGCTGCTGCTTGTGGAACATTTCTATTGTCTTGACTTCTCCTGTCGCTCCAGAAGGCTGGAAAATTACTTTATCCCCAACTTTCAAGATACCAGTTTCTACCCTGCCAACTGGAACAGTTCCTACCCCTGTTATTGTGTATGCGTCTTGGATAGGTATTCTCAGCGGCTTGTCTACTGGCAATTCAGGCGGTTGTATTGTATTATCCATTTCATTAACTAGAATATCCCCCTTGTACCAGGGCATGTTCTCGGATTTCTTGAAAACATTATCTCCCTTCATGCCAGAAACTGGCACAAACGGCACTTTAGCTGGGTCATAACCTATTGACCTGATCAACTTCTTGACTTCCTCAGATATTTCATTGAATCTTTTCTCATCATAATTTGCCGCATCCATCTTATTTATAGCAACAACTAATTGGTTGATGCCAAGAACTTTCATCAAAAATGTATGCTCTTTAGTTTGTTCTTGAATACCTTCTCCTTGCTTAGCAGAAACAACAAGAATAGCTGCATCAGCTTGTGAAGCACCAGTAATCATGTTTTTAACAAAATCTCTGTGTCCAGGGCAGTCAATGATCGTATAATTATATTTCTTTGTCTGGAAAGGCCTATGCATAATATCAATAGTTACCCCTCTTTCTCTTTCTTCTTTCAATTTATCCATGATAAAAGCGAATTCAAATGTCTCCTTTTTTAGCTCTTTAGCTAATTCTTCCATCTTTCTCATCTGTTCTGGCCTTATAACACCGGAATCAAACAATAATCTACCGATTAAAGTAGATTTGCCAGCATCTACGTGACCAGATGTGATTATGTTAATTTTTGGTAATTCTGCCATTAATAGCACCTCCTATTAAATATAATTATTATTACCCTATATATTTATTAACTTTCCAATTTTGGAATTTCTTCGCTCAAACCCTTTCTTTTCCTTATTTTAATCACGGTTTGGTCTTGTAAAGACTTCGGAAGCTTCTCATAAACTACATCAATTAAACTATAAAAACCTTTTCCTCCTGTTGCAGACTTCAGTTGGGAATTAAAGCCGAACATCTCAGATACAGGTATTTTTGCCTGAATGAGCGTGACTCCTCTTTCATCCTTCATATCCAAAACTTGGCCTCTTCTGTTTCCGACTTCTTTTATAGCCCCGCCCATTACTTCGGTTGGCACATCTATTCTGATGATCTGTTTAGGCTCAAGTATGCTTGGGTCCCCTGAAAACATCCCCTGAGTTACACCGTGCCTTATTGCCGGCAGGACTTGACCAGGGCCCCTATGGATAGCGTCTTCATGCAAATCAGCATCAACTAGAGTAACTTTAACGCCATAACAAGGCTCTCTTGAAAGAGGTCCTTCATCCATTATTGACTTAAATCCATCCTTGACCATTTCCATAGCTTCATTCAAATATTGGACGCCCTTTGTTGAGTCAAAAAGCATATTCCTCCCATAGATTAATACAAGATCCTTAACAGTATCTGCACTGAAGCCAAGGTCAAGAAGCTTCTTATTCAGCTCTAAATTCTTCTTTTTCATGTCATAGACAGATGGGATCTCACCCAATTTCATAGCTTCATAAACATTTTCTGGAAGCGGCTCTAAAATAAAGTAGAATTTATTGTGCTTGTTCGGGGACTTGCCCTCTATCTGCGGGGATCTTTTTGAAAGGGTCTCCCTGTAGACGACAATTGGCGGCGAGGCTTCAAATTCTAGGTCTATTTCTTTCAGCTTTCTTTCGACTTTAGCATCCAGATGAAGCTCACCCAAACCAGAAACCAGATATTCGCCTGTTTCCTCGTTGATCTTAACATGAATAGTAGTATCTTCAAGAGCGAGTTTTTTCAGGAAAGAAATTAACTTTGTAAGGTCTCGCGGGTTTTTCGGCTCTAAAGACTTGGTGACAACAGGCTCAAAAATGTGCTTGATCTCCTCAAACGGCTCTATAATAAAATCAGGATCGCAAATAGTTTCGCCAGAAAATGCTTCGTTCACCCCGACTATTCCGCATATATTCCCAGCAATTGCCTCTTCAACCTGAACCCTATGGGGGCCTTTATAGATGTTGACTTGCTGCACTCTCTGAAGCTTTTGCTTGCCAATTAAATAGACATCCTCTCCCCTCTTAATTTTGCCAGAGAATATTCTTGCTGTTGCAATGAAGCCAGCATGCGGGTCAGGGCTGATTTTTGTGATTACTGCCGACAATTTTCCATTAGGGTCAACAGAAGTCATCCATTTTCCTATATCTGAATTCATATCCCCATGCCATATCCTGCCTAACCTATATTTCTGGGCGTTTGTTGGGGATGGAAGATGCTTAATAATCATGTCAAGGACAACCTTGTGGAGGGGAGATTTTTCTGCGAGCTCTTCCTGCTTGTCTTGCTCGGTCTTTTCGATTATTTCCTTAAAAGTTATACCAGTTTTTTTCATATAATAGATAGAAGTCCCCCATTTTTTAAGAGCGGAGCCGAAAGCAACTGATCCATCTGAGACATTGACTAGGAATTTTTCCCCATATTCCGGCTCGGCATATTTTTGGATCAGCATATTGACTTCTGTGATTATTTTCATGAATCTTTCCTGCATTTGCTCTGGAGTCAGTCTCAACTCTTTGATTAGCCTGTCGACTTTGTTGATGAATAGAACTGGCCTTACACGGTCTTTCAATGCTTGGCGAAGCACTGTTTCTGTCTGGGGCATCACCATTTCTACAGCGTCCACTAGAAGGATAGCACCGTCTACAGCACGCAAAGCCCTTGTCACATCCCCCCCAAAATCAACATGGCCAGGCGTGTCTATTAAGTTGATCAGATAGTCTTGACCCTCAAAATCATGAACCATGCTTGCATTTGCAGACCAGATTGTTATTCCCCTCTCTTGTTCTTGGTCGTCTGTATCGAGGAAACGTCTTTGCCCTGCTATCTCGAATGATATCATGCCTGCTCCTGCTATTAGACTGTCAGAAAAAGTTGTCTTCCCATGATCAATGTGTGCAATAGTTCCTATGTTTCTGATTTTTTCTGGTTCATACATGAGTTTCTTGACTTTTTCTATCATTTCATCTGCCATTCAAATTTCCTCCAAATATCTTATATTATTACAGGATAAGTAATTTAAAGGTTTACTTGGTGCTAATTCCCTTTTTCTTCTCTCAAACTTGAGTCATTATACCTCCTTCCAATTCTGATATTAGTTGATCAACAACTTCTACTTGTTCTCCGGGATGTACATCTGTCCAAGAAAATAACTACTCTATTCATACCATGGGTAACTCGTCTCTGAATAAGGCAATTCAACACTGCTAATTTCCCTCAAATCATCAAGCCTGTTGGCTTTCACCATCTTATCAGAAACCGTGTAAACTATACTATCAATATACAAAGACCTTTTGACAGAGTAGGGCGAGCTATAATAATAGCCGCTCTTCAGCATTGCATCAGCGGTGTCATGGCTTATCTTTCCTTTCAGCACAAAACCTTTGTCAAGCGTTAACTCGAAAACATAAGCGCCCTGCCAGACATAATCTCCATATGTGTTTGCTTCGACTCCATTTGGATATTTTGACTCATCTATCTCTGCCAAAAGAATAGGTATTATTAGCAGATTTTTATCCCTGCTAAACAGGAATGCTTTATGATCGCTCAAAGCTTGTGAATCTGTTCCTCTGTCTCCGATATTAAATTTGGATACTTCTTTCGGATGCTCAACGTCGCTTACATCAAATAATGAAATCTTTACTCCTTGATACCAAGCAAAGTTCAAATCTCTGCTTCCAACCTCTTCTTCGCTTGCCTCAACAGCCTCTTTACCTATTCCAATAATATGGCTCTCATCATATGGGTGCAAATAATCAGAATAACCTGGAATTTTCAGCTTGCCAAGCACTTTTGGATTTATTGGGTCTGATAAATCTATAACAAACAAAGGGTCGACCTTCTTGAAAGTCACCATATAAGCTCTTTTCCCAATGAATCTGACAGAATATATTTTTTCACCTGGCGCCAAATCTTCAACCCTGCCGACAATATTCAAGTTTTCATCCAGGACATAGATATGATTTCTTGATGTTTCATCCCAAATATTTCCTGTTGTTGTTGCTATCCTAAAGTGCCCATCATATTCGTCCATAGAGAATTGGTTCAAAGGCCGCCCTGGAACTTCACCCTTTCCTATGTAGTCTATATTCCCATCATCGATTAAAATCTTATATACATTTGTCTTCTGGAGCTCTTTTTGCAGTTCAGCTTCAGCATCCTTATACTTATCTGCCATTTTTTGTTCAAAATTCTTTTTTTCACTTTCAGGCAATTTGTTAAAGTAATTTTCAAATAGATTTTGAATCTTTGCTTCTTTTTCATAAAAAGTTGAATTGCCATTCATGGTTTTTTTAATCTGGATGGCTGTGCTAAAATCAACTGCCGGCAAGATAACTTTTTCTATTATCTTCCATTGATAGTCAACCGAGGAAATTTCCTTTTGTGATGTCAAGTAAATATTATCGGTTGAAACAAATATTGTTTGAGTATATCCAGTTAAGTAACTCTTTTTATCAACACCCAAAGTGCCGATATCAACAGAAAATATTGTTGTCAGCCTGTAGGAGTAGTATGGAAAATCAAAATAATATATCTCATTAGGAGCAACAGAAACCAAGGCATCATCATACTTTATTTTCGGCAAGATAATATCATCATCTGTATAAGTTATCGGCTGATTAACTATCACATAAACATGATCGCCTATCATCCTAGAGTCGTAATAATCGCCGTCAAATACCACATCTTTTACTAAATTAGGGTTTTCCCTATCTGAGATGTCATATATTCTGATGAAAGATTTAGGGGAGAAATAATACGGGGGCATAAAATCAGATTTCGCAATTCCAACGGACTCTTCCGCCCAGTAAAAATCATAGTTTTGCCTGCCAAAAACAACCAATTTGTCTTGATTTATAAAAATTTCTTCAGCAGTTCCATTCACATCTATAAACGAAAGAATTTTTAGGTTGTCGGCTGGATATGCATCAACAATGCTCACATTTCTAACAGAAGCCACATATATATACTTCCCATCATTCTTTACAATATCTGCCTCGTCTACACCTTCAACCTGTATATTTGTTCTGGAATAATCAGCTGAGCCTCCGCTTAATTCTTTTGAAGCCCCAGCAGGAGCTCCGCCAACAGCCGTAGTTCTTAACAAATCAGCACCAAAACCCTGATATCCATATCCGCTTTGCGACGCTGTTTTCAGGAAATTTTTCAACTCATCATATGAAGAGAAGGAATTTATTTCAACTGGATGCTTCTTTAGATTTTCATTTATAACTGAGATTGACGCTATTGTTAATGCTAGAGCTAGAAAAATAAAAATATAAATTCCAGTTTCTTTCATTTTTTACACCTTTAAACAATAAATATTATTGGGAGTAGCTTTAAAAATAGCTATTATTTTGTTCGGTAATTACCTTACATCCTATTCAGATCTTTTAATCAATAATCAAGTTTATAGAATTTTTTTGGATTTTATCTAGCCCCGCCAGCCTCTCTCTCAATCCTTTCCTTCTCTTTAATGGCTTCAGATTTAGTGGCATCATTCTTGTAAGCATTTATTATTTCATCGACCAAAGCATCTGCCATGGATATCTTCTTGCCAAAAGACCTTCTATAGGAAGATTGGGTTATTATTGTCAAAGCCTTGTCAACACGCCTTTGGGGTGATGTTATTACAGCTTTCCTTATCATTGTTCCACCCATTTGGTAGGATGTGATTTCTTCCCTGAGAGAAGCGTTTTCAACTGCGCCAACAAAAATTTTCAGCGGATTCTCCTTTGTTTTCTTTTCTATCTCCTCAAAAACATCTTTTATTATATTGAAGATTGTCTGAGTTTTCCCAGTATTCCTCCCAGAAGTCAATAGGTGTTTTCTTCCTCTATGCCCATCCACCATCATTTTGTTTGCAAACCTTTCAACTATATTCATCTTCGACTTATGGAATTGTTTTTGGGTATATTTTCCACCTGACTTTGGAATAATAACTGGCTTGAGGTTTATATATAATTTTAGGCCAGGGTCATTGACAACAATACCTTCAAATGACCATCTATTAAAAAGCTTGATATCTTCCATTAAATTACCTCATCGGTTTTTGTTTCTTTCCTTTAAGTATCTCGGATAAAGCAATACCATTAACCTTGATAACTCTGTATTTAATGCCCCATTGGCTTCCTATAGGGCCGCCTTGTGAGCCGCCTATACCCTCTACTACGACTTCATCATGCTCATTGATATGGTCTATAGCCTTATTCCCAGGGACAAAAGCTGTGACTTGAATGTTATTTTTAACTAATTGTATTCTCACGGTCTTTATAAGACCAGAATGGGGTTGTTTTTGTTCAGTTGTCCTTTTGGCGATTACTATTCCTCTTCCCTGCGGTGAATGGCCCAAGGGCTCTTTACGCTTCAAATTCAGCTTCCGCTTCATATAATGGACATCCTTCCACCTCATTCTTTGCCTGTCCTTTTTCAGTTTTCTTGCGGAAAATTCCCCTCTAGTCATCATTTCACCTTTAAATCCGAGATGTTGTAAACTCTTTTTAATATCTCCTTATATACTTTTATCTTTTCCCCTCCCCTTCCTATAACAAACCCGCGGTCAGATTTATCGACTTTTATATGAACCTCTATAGATTCCCCGTTGTTTAATGTGCTCACTTCCCTTGCCTGCGGTATTAAATTTCTAACAAAATTAGTAAGATTTGACGAATATTCGAATACTTTGACTTTTTTCCCAATTGTCTTTTCAACATTTTTTATTGAGTTTCCGCCTTTTCCTATAGCTAAACCGATCTTACCCTCTTCAACTATAAAATAAACACTATCATCATTTACATAACAATCCTTTACAGGAACGTTTGTTATATTCTCAAATAAGTTCAAGAGCCTTATTGTATCCATGTTAAATACTATTGTCATTTTTCACTCCCTTTTATCGCTAGCACACTGACTGAAAATGGCTTCCCGCAAAATAACCCTAAGTTTACATTATCGTCTGGATATTCTTTGACATCAACTCCAAGAAGCTTGGAATTGTGGGTTATATTTTCTAATTTTTCTTTTGGCAAATTATTTGCATGAATAATCATTTTTGGTTTTTTTGTTTTCAGTTCTTTCATGGTTTTGTCATATCCCAATATTGCTCTGTCATCTCTTACAGCATCTTTTATGATTTTTTTCAGGTCCACTAATCTTCACCTATTTTTGCAACTAAATCAAACATACCAGTGCCAACAGGTACTTGTTGATTTATCATCACATTCTCAAATATACCCTTGAAATTATCCTCTTCATTTCTCACTGAAGCCCTAACTAAATGTTTAGTTGTTTCTTCAAACCCTGCTTTTGTTAAAACTGACGATTTCATCCCAGCAACACCATATCTTCCTACTGCCCTAATTTCACCTGTAAACACCATAATATCCGCAATTAACATTATGTGTCTTTCATCAACATTTAGCCCTTGCTGCGACATAGTTTCTCTAATTTCTTTTATTAAGGCTTCTCTTGCAGCTTCTATCCCAAGAACTTCTTGAATTTCATGAAGATTGTTTGTGTAGGATTTGCTATAATCAACTTCATCCATTTTAAGTATATGTGAAAGGTTGGATCCAAAAGTCTTGACTATCCAGTCATTTCCTTCTTTTATAACAACAACATTTATGATTTTATTTACACCAGAAACAGTTAAGTCTAGGATTTTTTTCTTCAATCTTTGGAGATCTCTTATGCTTAATTCATGATTCTCAGGTTCAATTGAAATATTATCTTCCCTGACTTTTATGTTGATTTTTTTTATTTTTTCCTTTATTTTTTCTATTGTTTCATTCTTCTCAGATTCTTTAATTTTTTTAAGCTTGATCTGGATTTTTTTGTTTGTCAAATCCAAAGAAACGGAATCCAAAAGATTCCTTAGTTTTTTTTCTTTTATTTTTTTAGCAAAATTCTCAACATCTTTCTCGTTGTTGAATTCTTTTTTAAAATAAACTGTCATAATAGGTGTTGCTGGTTCTTTTCTAGAATCAAAGATTTCTATCAAACGGGGAAGACCAAGCGTAACTTGAAGCCCAGCTGAACCAGCAAAATGGTAAGTTCTCATTGTCATCTGAGTTGCGGGTTCAGATAATGATTGTGCAGCGATTATGCCTATGGCTTCTCCTGGCTCAAATGAATTCTCAAGATATATTCCCTCCAATGTTTCTATCAATTCAGATTTTTTCTTTTCCCTAATATTTTTTAATTTGGAGATTTTCTCAACTTCTTCTAAAATTATAGAAGGTAAAATTGATTCATTTTCCAATGATTTCTTCTGAAATTCTTTTAACATTTATTCCACCTTTTTGTATTTTCGATGGATCTAATCCATCTTCTCCAGCGACAAACTGGACTATTTTATTGCCGCTGTCTCTTACAGTCCCATCATAATCAACCTTTAAATCTTTTAAAGCCCCGACAAGCCTTCTTTCCAAGTAACCGCTATGTCTTGTCTTCAGTGACTTATCCATCAGGCCTTCCCTGCTGTTCATAGCATCAAAGAAGAACTCAAATGGGCTCAGCCCTTGCTTATAACCATGAGTTACAAAGCCTTTTGACTCCATATTCTTATCTCCCTTCTTGAAGTGGGAGAATGTTCTGTCATGGAAGCCTATTTTAATCCTATCGTTTTTAACTGTCTCCTGCCCGATCATAGCTGAAGACTGGACTATATTAACTATGCTCCCCCTTGAACCGCTTTTTGCCATTAGAATAAGATTATTTTCTGGTATCTCATCCTTGACTATCTTAGTCACTTTATTCAATGTTTCTGCGAGTTCTTTTTTAATAATGATTTCAAAAGCCTCTTCTGAATTTTTTTCAACAGTCAGCTTAATCTTTCCCTTTTCAAAATCCTTAATCAAATTATCTGCGAATTCTTGGGTATCTTTTAATAATTGCTCTATCTTCTTGTTGGCTTTTTCATTTAATTCATGTTCTGAGAGAGAAAGTGTAAAACCGTCTATGCTAAGAATTTCAATCGCAAGCTTTGTCATATTAAACAAGAATTTTTTAGCAAATGTATGGCCATACTTTTTGTCGACTTCATCTAGTATTTTGCCCTTAAATGCTGAAATTCCTCTCCCATCTATTGTTCCTGATATTAGCTTGCCGTTTTTAATGACTACATTATCGCTCTTGCTGCCATATTCAAAATTAAAATCTTTCGGGAGGAACAGGCTGAATATTTCTTTGCCAGTGAAAGTTTTTTTCTCAGGAATTTCTATATCAATGTCGCAAGCCCTGACAATTCGAACAGTATTTTCCCTTGTGAATGACCTGTCCCCGTTTGTTAATAAATAAAATCCCGTAATGTAATCATTTTTGGGTCCAATTATAGGACCGCTGAACCTTGGGCTTCTCATTTGTGTTGCAACTGCTGTTAATAGCTCGGTTTCTGCCTGCGCCTCTTTTGTTTGAGGGATATGAATATTCATTTCATCTCCATCAAAATCTGCATTGTATGGCGGACAAACTGTCGGGTTTAAACGAAATGTTTTGTATGGCATCACCCTTACCCTGTGGCCCATCATACTCATTCTATGCAGAGATGGCTGCCTATTAAAGATGACCCAATCCCCATTCTCCAATTGCTTCTCTACTGTATAACCAACCTCAATCTCTTCTGCTATTTCTTTTTTATTGGTTTCAGCCACTTTTTTTCTTCTGCCATCTGGCCTTATAACATAATTAACAGTCGGCCAATCCGGATAGTTTTCTATTAGTTTTTGGATATACTTAACGTTCTTTTTTTCAATAACTACAGGTATTGTCAGCTCTTTGGCAATTTCCAAAGGCACTCCCACCTCATCTATATCCAACATAGGGTCGGGACTAACAACGGTTCTTGCAGAGAAATTGACTCTTTTACCAATCAAATTATGCCTAAATCTCCCGTCTTTTGCCTTTAATCTTTGGGTTAAAGTCTTCAGAATTCTTCCTGACCTATGCCTAGCAGGAGGCACACCAGTTATTTCATTATTTATATATGTTGAGATATGGTATTGGAGTAATTCCCATAAGTCTTGAATTATAAAATCAGGAGCGCCTAAATCTATATTCTCCCTAAGCCTTTTGTTTATTCTAACGATATCAACCAGTTTATGCGTCAAATCATCCTCGGACCTTTCGCCAGTTTCTAAAGTAATAGAAGGCCTCATTGTAACAGGCGGAACAGGAAGCAAAGTGATTATAAAGTATTCTGGCCTTGTATTTTTTATCCCAAGGTGAGGCAAATCCTCATTCGGTATTCTTTCGAGCCTCTCTCTAACATCAAGAGATGAAAGTATGCTGGCGCCTTCTACAAAACTTGACGGCTTAAGGAATTTGATTTTCTTTTGTTTTTCCCCGCAAAATGGGCATTTGGGCTTTACAATATTCTTTAGCTTTTTCAATGACTTCTTTCCATTTTTGAATTTTTCCATGCCTTCCCCATCTGCAAGAATCCTTCCGCATTTTCTGCAAGTAAGCCCCAACAAATTATAAACTAATTTAGCATAGAGAACATTTACTACAGGTTTTGTCAATTCCAAAAACCCAAAATGCCCAGGGCACTCCCCGATTGATGCGCTGCATGTCCTGCATCTCAGCCCAGGATCAATTGTCCCCAATCTTGGATCCATTAGTCCCCCTTCTACTGGATAACCTTCCTGGTCATAAAGTTCTGTCTTGCTTAGTTTAGCCGCAGACATTTTCTTTATTATTTCTGGATCGAGCACTCCAAATACTATCTTATCTATCATTTTCTATTCCTCTTTTGTTATTATCTTTGGATAAATCAGCATACTCTTCAATTCATCCAGCAATAGTTTGAAAGCATAAGCCATTTCCACTTCCACAATCTTTGATTCTCCGCAGACTGGGCAGAATTTTTTATCTTTGACCTTGTCATGGAAAGCAGGCAAGCCGCACTCAGCACACACAGGCAAAGTTGTTCTATCGACATCAAATCTTTCTTTAAGGAGCAAAGATGCCCCATGGGCGATCAGGCAATCCTTTTCCATTTCCCCCAATCTAAGGCCCCCTCTTTTGGATTTTCCTTCTGTAGGCTGTTTTGTCAATAGAGTTATAGGCCCCCTAGACCTTGCATGAATCTTATTTGAGACTAGATGATCTAATTTTTGATAAAACACATTTCCCATAAATACATCTTGGGTATATTTTTCTCCAGTATCAGCATCATAAAGCGCTTCCTTTCCATCTCCTTTAAAGCCATTTTTTTCTAGAGCTTCTACAAAATCTTTTTCCGGTGTAGGATGAAAAGCGGGATTGCTGCTCCTTTTTCCATTTAATGCACAGACTTTGCCGCCTATTATCTCCAAAAGCTTGCCGATTGTCATCCTTGAAGGGATGCTGTGGGGGTTGAAAATTATATCTGGAATGACTCCATCTTCTGTAAATGGCAAATCCTCTTCTGGGATAATTAAGCCTATAACCCCTTTTTGGCCGTGCCTGCTCGCAAATTTATCCCCTATTTCTGGCCTCTTCAAATCCCTAACAACTACTTTCACAAGCTTATTCCCGTCAGCACTCTCTGTTATAAAAACCCTGTCAACTATTCCTTCTTCTCCATGCCTTAATTTCACCGAGGTTTCCCTAATATTTTCCAAATCTGTGATAAATTGATCTAAACTTCCCAAGAATCTCAAAGGCGATGTTTTTCCAACAATTATCTGCTCGTCTGTCAGATGGATTTCTGGATTAATAATCCCATCTTCCGGGAGATGCTTGTAAGCCTCTTCACCGGCATAACCCTTGACTCCTGGCTCTGGTATTCCAATAATATCTTCCTGACCGCCCATATACTTTTTCTCTTCAGCCTCATATGTCCTGAACAAATAACTCCAAAATAACCCTCTTTCTACAGAGGATTTGTTCATGATTATAGCATCTTCTATATTGAAGCATTTGAATGACATAACAGCAATAACTATGTTCTGTCCTCCAGGATGATTCTCAGAATGAAGCACATCATCAATATGAGTTTTAACAAGCGATTTTTGCGGGTAAACTAGGATATTAGATTTTGTGTCGACTCTCCTTAGAAAATTAGTAGAATATAGACCGATAGATTGCCCTACCATCTTAGATCCAAAATTAACCCTGTCCCCACGATCAAATTCTGGGAAAGGAACGAAAGAAGTCGATATTCCAAAGATTACTAAAGGGTCAAGCTCAAGGTGCGTATGTTCTTTTGTCAGATTCTCAGACCTCAAAGCAACAAGAGCATTCTCTTCTTCTTCTGTATCTAAATATTCAATGATCCCATTGTTGATTAGGTCATGCCACATTATTTCCCCTTTTTGGATCTTCTCTATATGCTCCTGAGTTAATTTTGGCTTGCCGTTCTCTATTATTATCAAAGGCCTTCTGACCCTGCCCTCGTCAGTAACCACTCTGATCTCATTCAAATAATCAAGATAAGAGAAATTGACTTGATCTGGTATTTTGCCGGCTCTTCTTTTTTCCCTTAAAAACTCTATCATTTTCTCAGGCTCCTTTGCCTGGCCTACAAATCTTCCATCAATAAATACATCTGCCATAATCAAGCACCTATATTCTTTTTAACAAGGTCTGAAACCATTTTTTCATCATTCTCAGCCAGGCCTGTTGTTATTTGAGCCATTATCGCTAGATATTTCCTCAAGCCGATTGTAGCCCCTTCTGGCGTCTGGGATGGATCTATTCTCCCCCAGTGGGTTGGATGCAATTCTCTTGCTTCAAAATGCTCCTGTGTTGATGTCAACGGCGACAAAACATTCCTTATATGCGACATTGTTTTGACAAAGCTGTCCCTCTCTAATCTCTGTGAGACGCCAGTCCTTCCTCCAACCCATGATCCTATCGCAATAGAAGAGACTATTTGGTTTGTAAGAACATTTGACTCTACTATAGACGGCAAAGGAGGGAACCTGCCTCTTTTTGTAAGTTTTTGATAATTATAATTAATTCTAGTTATAAGGCCCCATTTCCCAAGCAAGGTCGACCTGAATAGGATTTCTAGCAGATCCCCCACCAATCTCACTCTCTTGTTTGAGTAATGATCAAGGTCATATTCGGGAATTTTCTTAAGATAGGACAATATAACTTTTTCAATTGCTTTTGCAAGGAACAAGCCTTTTTCTTTTCTATCTTTTTTGTCTTGTCCTAGATGCGGCAATAAATATCTATCTATTATTTTCTCAGCCCTTTCTATTCTATATTCCTTCTGCGGTATTTTCAAATGGGCCCCTATTTCCTCCACTGCTTGCTTTGTAGTTGAAGACTCGGTCTCAAAAAGGTTTGAATAGAATTCTTGATGAACATCCGGGTCAGATGATATTGCTTCAATTATATCCTTGTCTGACTCAAGACCTAAAGCCCTAAGAAGCACAATAACTGGGAGTTTGTTTATGTTTGCGAAGCTTATCCTTAGAATCCCGTCAGTCCTTCTCTCGATCATATGCCTTTGAATATATCCGTCTTTTGCAGAGTGGATTCTTGCTGCTTCTGTTACATTTGCTATGCTTGATTTCTCAACTATAATCCTGTTAGGCGCTATCTCTTCTATCAGAACTAAAACCCTTTCGGTCCCATTTATTATAAAGTAGCCCCCTGGATCATCAGGATCTTCACTCGCTTCAACAATCTCTCTTTTGCTCAGCCCGGAAAGCGGGCATATCTTTGATTTAATCATGACAGGCAAATCGCCAAAATTTATGAAAGCAGTCTCGCTTTCTATCCCATTTAAAACAGGCGTCATTTCAACATACATTGGCGCTGAGTATGTGAGGTTTCTCATCCTTGCCTCCAAAGGCATTATTTCCCTGACAGAGCCATCCGCTTCTTTTACAGATGGCGTCCCAATTTTGAATCTCCCTAACTTTATCTTAAAATCCCCGATATCAGGAACTTCAGGATTGATTTCCTTGATTTGTTTTATTATTCTCGGTATCTTTCTTTTAATAAAATCATTATAAGAATCCATCTGGAATTCAACGAAGCCTTCCTCTTTAGCAAAAGCCTCTAACAAAATCTTAAATCCATCTATTTCTTCAGCCTTTTTGCTTTCGTCTTTGAGACTAGATACAATTTTATTTTCAACTTTATTCAACTCATCACCAAAAATCAGACGCCCTGGAGGGGATTTGAACCCCTGTCCCGGGAGATCTGCCTGCGTTCATTTTAATACCATAAATAAGTTGACAGTCCCGGATGATAGACCTGGCTACACTACCAGAGCATATATCAAACGGTCTTAAAGAAAAATTTGAAGTTGGGTTTTTTGGGATCAATAAATAACACCGGGAATATTAAATAGTTGGCAACTTCCTGGGTTTCCCGCCAAAAGGCAGTACAGTCCATATCACTGGAAAGCTTAACTTTCGTGTTCGGATGGGAACGAGTGTTTCCTTTCCGTTTTGGTCGCCAACCTTATTATTTTATACCATTACCTATTTAAATCTGATGATATCCTGTATTTTTGTGAAGTGAAATATAAATGTTTGTGCTTCAAGTTTTGTTGAACCTCGCCTGTTTTATGGTTCTGCAACTTATTGTTTGTAACCTCCCCATCAATAGTATTGCTCTCCAAAATTTTAAAGTAGATCTGCTAACTTTTTGATATCTTTATTTGCTACATGTGTATAGATTTGTGTAGTTTTTAGATCCTTGTGCCCCAATAACTGTTGGATATATCTGATGTCTGCCCCAGATTCTAATAAATGAGTGGCAAAGCTATGCCTTAATGTATGCGGAGTTACCTTTTTCTTAATCCCTGCTTTCTTTGAGGCGGATTTGACTATTTGCTGTATTGTTCTTTTGTTATATTTCTCATCTTTTTGTGAGGTGAAAATAAACCCGTCTTTTTTTGTTCCATAAAATTTCAACATCTCAATTAGTTTTTTGTGAAGGAAGACTACTCTTTCTTTATCGCCCTTTGCAGTCTTTATGTGGATGATTTCCCTGTCAAAATCAATATCATGCCACTTCAGATTTCTCGCTTCATCCAGACGCAGACCTGCGTAGTAGAGAAGCATAAGCACAAGCTTGTGCTTAATATTGTTTGTTATCTCAATCATTTTACTTACTTCTTCCTTGCTCAAAACAATGGGAAGTTTCATGGCTTTTCTTGCAAGCGGTAACTTTTCCTCGAATTTTTCATTCAAAACATTCTCATAGAAAAATTTCAAAGAAAAATATACAGATCTCATTGTTGATTTACTTTTGTTAGAGTATGTTAGGAGAAATTCTCTAGGGGTCTTGCCGGATTTGAGATAATCTTTTACGACAGAAATATATGATTTGCCGGTTTGATAGGAATATCTCCTGAGTTTTATTTCTTCAATGAGTTTTCCGATAAATTGATATCTTTCTTGTGCTGAAAACTTCGGATTATCATCGCCCATAAGAATATATACAAATAGCTAATTTAAAAATATTCGCTTTTTATCCGTATTAGGATATTTTCACGAATATTTGTCTCGCTTAATAGTTGTTAAACGTAATTGAAAAACTGTGCCTCAAACGATACTTTTATTAAATCAGAATAAATTATCAATATTATGACTGAATGTAGCTTCTGTAAAATTATTGCAGGAAAATTGCCCTCAAATAAAATCTATGAAAATGAAAATGTTTTAGCTTTTGCTCCGTTGAAAGACAGCATTATTGCTAAAGGTCATATGCTCGTAATTCCTAAAAAACATTATGCTGATTTTTATGATATTCCAAAAGAGGAATTACATAATATTGTTGATGCTATCAAAATTATTTCGCAAAAGCTAAAAGAAAAATATAATGCTGAGGGAATTAACATTCTTCATGCTAGTGGCAAAGTTGCTCAGCAATCTTGTTTTCATTTTCATATCCATCTGATACCAAGATACAAAGATGATGGATTGGATACATGGCCTGAAACAGGCTATAAAGAGGACAATTTTCCAGAAGTCTATAAAGATATAGCTAATTTATTCTAACGGCGCACTTTTTCAACTTCTTCGTTCCGCTTCGCTCCACTACGACCACGCTGCGCTCTCCTCCTTTCAGTCGTCGGGACGTTTAACAAGGGATAAAAGGAAAATTGCTCGGCTCGCAATTTTCCCAAATTTTCTCCGCTACGCTCCGAAAACTTCTTTTATCCCTGATGTTAAATTCCGATGTTAGGCGTATTTTGATTTAATCCCCCCGGCCGGGGTCGAACCAGCAACCTCACGGTTTCTACGAACGCCTGCTGGTGATGATGCAAATCAGCAAACATCTACAGCCGTGCGCTCTGCCATTGCTCCTGATCAAGTCAGTTTGAGCTACAGGGGGTCTTACTTATTAGAATAGTATATAAGATTATTTAATCTTTCACCTGATTTTCCCTGTCACTGATATCGACTTTGAGACAATCCTTCTTTCTCTCTTGAATTTGCTCTTGTATGTCAGATAGCATTTAGGCAACGTCAATCTTCCAATAACATCAATCAACGGCTTAATTTTATATGTGAGTACTACTTCCTCGCTTGGCTTGATTTTCTCTATTTTCCATGTCAATTCAGTCCCGCTCGATTTTACATTAACTTCTGGCGCTCTAGTGTCGAATTTCTTCACAACTTTTGCTATTGAAGGGACGCTATCCTTCACAACAACATCCTTCAATATTCTTCTCTTCCTGTTCTTCACATGAAGCGTTATCTTGAGCTCTTCCTGCTCTGATAGAATTCCAAAGTATTTTTTCCTTATCAAGGGTTTGGTTGCATATTCATAGGTTAAGAAAGCCAACACTAAAAATATTAGAAAGGCTGCTGCAACATTTGCGAACCTCAACTTATATCTTATTATTTGTGTCTGGCCAGGATCTAAGCCTTGAATATCCCAAGAATATATAATCCTGTTGTCTATCGCCTCTGTTCTGTCAGGCTCTGTCTCTGGGTAAAAAAAGTATTTGTTTATCTTCGGCTGGGTTTCCCTGACAGCATAATTTGATTTAGGGACATTGCCGTTATTTGACACTTCAATTATTATAGTTTTATAGAACAGACCATACTCGCTTTTTCTTTGCTCAACAATATTAGAAAACTCTCTTATGCTGAAGTTTTTTTCTTCTTGATCCAAAAGTTTGTTCATAGAATCTTTAACGCCAACCTCCACGCTATAATTGCCGTATTCCTGCAGCTTGCTGATATCGTAGAAGTTCTTTATTATTTTAACGCTTCTTGGACCCAACTCAGCGCTCTCGTCAAATGATCTTACTAAGCCATCTTTTCCTATAATATTAGTGGTTAGAAATATTTTGTATTTTTGGTTATTGTTCAGGTTTGTAAGGACTGTTTGGATCTCTAAAGTTTCATCAGGATTAAAAGAGTCTTTATTTAATTTCACTTCAGAGATGAAAATATCTGATTTTCTCTGAACATTCAGGAATAAGGAATCTGTGCTTTTTTTGTCTGTGTTGAGCGATTGGGTGGTGATAGTTAGGACATAAGTGCCTTCCTGCGTATCTTCAGGAATAGTAACTAAAAGCGAGAGTGTTATGGTTTCACCCGCATTAATCGTCAGCCAATACTTATCAAGACTAGCCCATTGAGCAGGCCAAACCGATATATAGACTGTATCCCTTTGCGGCCCATCGTTTTTTATTGGAACCTCAATATTTTTTGTTTCTCCTGTATAAAAAAGCAAAGAAGACTCTGGTGAAATAATGTTCAAGTCCTGAGCGGAAGCTATGCCTAAAATGAATAGAAATGAAAGGGATAAAGCCATAATGAAAATGAATTTAGACATCACAAAAACACCTATAGAAATATTGGATTGATAGAATTAAAAGTTTCTATTCTTTCGGTTTTTTGAAGATAGCCTTTATTCTAGACCATAGACTGGATTCCTTTTTTTCTAAGCCTTTTCTTTCCTCACGGAGTTTTTCCAATCTTTTGGTCAGCTCTTCAATCTGCTGGTCTAAAGGCTTCCACTCAAACCTGCTTCTTCTGCTGTAATCCATGAACCACTTTAATTCTTGGCCGTAATTTTCCTGCCAAGCCAATCTCTCGAAAGGAATTCTGTAGCTCTTTTCTGCTGGCTGGTAAGATAAGGGAAATCCTATCGTCAGCATGGCAACAGGCCTGGTTTTTCCAGGGAGCCCAAGTATGCTCGAAACATCTTCTTCATCAAAAGCGCCGACCCAGCATGCGCCTAAACCCAAGTCATGGGTCGCTAAAAGCATGTTCTGTATACATGCTGCTGTATCCTGGAGTGAGTAGACTTCTTTTCCCCTTTCTTTGTATTTCATTTCTATTTTTTCTAGGTTGGCAAGAACAGCTATTATCGCAGGCGCCTCTCTGACCTGGTTTTGATCTAAAGATGCTTCAGATAGTTTCTTCTTTTTTTCGCTGTCCTTGACTATGATAAATTCCCATTCTTGTGTGTTGCCAGCGGATGGAGCGTATGTGCCTGCTGTGATTATTTCTGCTATCATCTCATTAGGAACATCTTTTTTGTCGTATTTTCTTACTGACTTGCGGGATTCAATACAATCGAAAGTTTCCATGATTAGAATTGATTTTGTAAGATATTAAATTTTCAGGCAAAAGTTTTATGAGCCCACTCAGCAAAAAATTATAAATACAGTATCTATTAAATATTATATGCCCAAAGAAAAAAAACGAGGTGGTCTATTAACAGCATGGTTAATCTTAATGATAATTGCAAATTCTTTTACCACTTTAACATATTTGTTTCTGAATTCACTCATAATTGCAGCATTTCCAAACGTTCCCTCTTCGATATTTTACATTTATGGGGCTCTTGAATTAGCTAACGTGATTTTTGCAATATTTCTGTTTAAGTGGAAAAAATGGGCTTTTTTTGCTTTTTGTACAAGCGCAGTTATAATATTTATTATGAACGTCTCAATAGGATTATCTATTTTCACAGCTTTATTTGGGTTAATTGGAATAGTAATTTTATATTTAATTCTCAAACCAAAATGGAATTTGCTTGAATAATTGATATTAGACATGTTGCTTAATTAAACATAAAATTCTATCCAATCTAATCATATCCATTTGACTTGTTTACATTATTTTGAAATTTACTAATCCGCCAACAATCTCTG
>Ga0210014_1000685_pt1 | contig 27340 bp, 21 predicted proteins | sample CryGeymeta201519_FD_183983 | JGI IMG/M metagenome (GOLD analysis project Ga0210014, IMG submission 183983) | Groundwater microbial communities from Crystal Geyser aquifers in Utah, USA - Crystal Geyser metaG 2015-19 (SPAdes) (version 2) | ecosystem: Environmental > Aquatic > Deep subsurface >...
ACAAGGAGAAGAAGGATCCTGTCGATTCTTGACAGGCAGGGACAGGCTAAGCCAGAATGGACAAGAAGTCCATGCCCTTTGTGATCTGTCATTCCCGCTTGTCGGGAATCCTTCTTTGTTAAGTACATCAAATGTGATCGGATAAGAAGAAGGATTCTGGACAAGCCAGAATAACAAGGAGAAGAAGGATCCTGTCGATTCGTAGTTATCTCTTGATATCTGAGTAGTTACGCTTATTGTATGAAAATCAGCCGTATGATGATTGGAATTTAAGCTCTGTGTCCCTCTATCGTCTCTGTGAACTCTGTGTTAAAATATTATTAGTCGTGAACGATTACAAGAAGTGAGATGCAAACTCATGTCAGGGGAACAGATTATGACCTTACCATCTCTTGCGGCAAATAGCTTTCATCCTTAAAAAACATAACTACAATCAGAAAAGAAAGCATTCCAAGCCCAAACAAGAATGTACCTAAAACAAGGGCTGAACTCAGAAAGGCAAAGGTGCCCAGGAAGATAGAAAAGAGGAAAATTGCCAGCCCAGCCAAAAACATTTTTTGTTTGAATTGAGTCTGTATTTTAGCAGGCTTACTCTCAGCCAAATCACCCCAAAATTCATGCAAAAATCTATCAAATAGCTCAGAGAATACCCTTTGAGTCTTGCGATCCCTGATAAGTGATTTTCTTTCCAGAAGATCAATCATATTCCCTACAGGCTTAAACTTTATTATTGCCAATAACCCCTCTCTTTCTTCTGCAGAAAGGTCTTCAAGGAGATGCATAAAAAAACCGCTGCATTCATCTATGGTTTTGCTCATAATCTCATCACGACAAACCATAAGTTGTTCCATGGTCATAATAGATGCAGAATGAAGATGATGTCCTATGGCTTGGAGTAGATAGGGATGTCCACCCGTCACTTGATAGCCCCATTCAGCTACTCTTCCATCCATATCAATTGAAGATGAGTTTTCTTGTTTTAGAAAAGCCATTGCCTCTCGCTTTTTCAATAATCCCAATTGGGTAATAGTAAATATTCCGGAAATATTTGCAGCCTGAAGGTTATCATTTTCCTGATAAAGTTGAGAGAACCCTTTGCTGCTGACAACTAAATAAGAAAGGTTTTGTATCTGGCTAACTAATTGCTTTAATGTGTTGTAAAACTCTACCCCAAGCCCATTATTTTTTGCAAGGTATTCAAAGCCATCCATAACAATAGTAACTTGATGCTTTTTTGTAGAATCCTCTAAAAAAACAGTTAACTCTTCAAGACTATAACCAACAGCTTTTTTCTCACCCTTAGTTTCTTCAGTCACTTCTTGTTCCATGCTTGCTGTATCTGTTACATCCTCGATTTTTTTCTTATCAATTTGCTTTTCTGGTTCTTCTTCTCTCATGCGTTGAGCATTGAGGATAAGACCTACCTCACCAATAATATCAGCCCAGAAATTATTTGGGGTTTGGTAATGAGGAGCATTAAAATCAATATGAATAAAAATATGCCGTTTGGGTATTATTCCCTGCATCTGCTGGACATCTTCTCTTAAAAGGTGTAGGAGCAATGATGTTTTGCCTATCCTCGGTGCACCAATTAAAAAAACGCTTTGGTTATTACTCAGATGTCTTAATATTTCCCTGGTTTCAATCCCACGACCATAAAAATACTGCTCTTTGTCAATAGGCTTTTTCCAGCCAAATGCATCTTGTTGTTCCATTATTATCTTCACCTGATGTTATATTACTAGGACTTATGCAAAATAAAAAAACACCCACCGCATATGGTGTTTTTGAAAGGTAATGCCTGCCAAATGTGATATGCAAAATGATGTTTTGCGTAAGTCCTAATTACTTTAGAATATTTTTCAACCTGTGTAATTAGTCTTACAAGTATTTAATTGAAGGGAACATAGGAAACATCCCATATTCCCCCTGATAATGCGGGATGTTTTCCTGTATTTCCCCAAACAAAATTAAGCTGCCAGGACCTCTCTTTCATACATTATAAAGGGAACAGCTATAGTAGATGCTTTCCTTATCCGCTGACGGTCATTAAGTAGTTCAATAATATATTCTCCTACCTCTGCTTTGACAACTTTTTCTCCACATTGAGGGCATACACCAGACGGAACTTTCTCAATCACTACCAATTTGTCCTTAATCCAAAAGTCCTGCTGGATATTCTTTCCCTCCATTAGTGTATTACAGATTTCACATTCTCCATAGTTATACACTCTTAGCACCTCCTAACATATTATAGGGCATATACTGTTATAAAAAGTAATTTTCCCGTATTTTTGATTCTACAGATGATACCAATTTCTTTTCCATCAACAGATTTACCCACAATTTCATAACGAGTACCTCTGAGATCTCGTGTAAACTCTCGTCTAATCTTCCCTGTAGCTACTGCTCTTCTAATATCTGCAAATTCAAGTTCATCTGCTGACATTTCTTCAAAAAAGTGTGGAATTGTGAATTCATATTCCTTATTAATGACCTTCTTGCGTATTTTTTCAATTATACTCAAATACTATCTCCTTAACAAGCAAAATGCCTGTGATAATCTGGCATCTGAAGTCCGAGCATAGTTATCATAAATTGCGTTTTTCGCTGGTCTTAATCAACGATAGCTGTGTTGTTCAGGTTCGCAATAGTACACTATTGCGAACCTTCACGCCTTGCTCTCCTTGATTAATCCTCACCGAAAAAATCGTAATTTATGCCCCACTTGAGTATAGAATTTGTAACACATGGGGAAACATCCCATATTCCCCCTGATAATGCGGGATGTTTTCCTGTCTTCCACATGGATCTACCATGGGGGCTAATCTGCAACACAAAACACCATCACCTTTTTCTCTATTTTGCTCTTAATTCTTTGACTGACTTCACTCTTAATATTGTGAATTTTGCAGAAGTCTTTAATGTGCCCAATTTGAAATGAGTCGGAGGCATTCTCCAACCATATTTGAATTATAATTCTTAAGCTTTTCCCTTGAATTCCGTTCCGCAGCATTAGCTTTTTCCTTTGCTTCAACAGCAGAAACAAGGCTTTTCCCATAATCTTTTGCCTTTTGGGCTGCATCAGAGAGTTCCAGTGCTTCCTCTGCTTCTTTTAACCAGACAGGTTCATATTTAGCTGCTTCAGCTGCCTTTGCTCTGGCAATTGCTTTTTTTGCATCAGCTATAGCATAATCTGATTCCTTGTTATAAGCATCCATAATCAAGGAAATTCGTTCCTCAACCCGTAGTGACCGTTCCTGATACAAGTCCTTTTCTTTAACAACAGTTTTCCTTTCTTTTTCAGTTTCTTTTTTGCCACGGACAGCCATTACCTTGTCTTCTTCAGCCTGTTTCTTTGATTCTTCAAGTAATTTCTTTTCCTCTGCAAGCTTTTTTTTATCTAATTCCACAACTACAAGTTTATTTTGCAAGTCTGCTATTTTCTTTTGAAGTTCAATAGTATCTTTTTCTGATTGTAGAATCCTTTGCTCAGCTTCAGAAGACACCTGTGGAGAGGAGGCTATTTTTTTCTTTTCATCTTTTATTTGCTGAAGTTGTTCTTCTACTAATTGTTTTTCATTTTTAAGCCGTACCTTTTCATCCTCAATCACTTTTTTTTCTTCTGCCAATTTACTTAGCTCATGGTTTATTGTTTCCTCTGGCTTAACAACTGCAACCACTACCGGTTCATGCTTTATTTCTTTTATGGCTTGAGTTTTAGCTGGTTTTTTAGGCTTAACTGCTGATGAAGATATATACGAAGGTAAAGAAACATCCTTGTTTGCAGCAATAACGGATTGCGGTTTAACAGGCTTAAGTAGTGGCAGACCTACATGTCTGGCCAGTGGTTGCGGAGTAACCTCTTTAATAATAGGCACAGGCTTTACTGCCGGTATTTTTTCATGTTTTTCAAGTTCTTCAGGTTTAACCCTTACTCCTGATACAGGTGGCTCTTTTAATTCCTGTTTTGCGATGTTTACTCCCTCAACAGGCATTTCTTCTACATCACTTATCTCAGTAGTAGAAGCAACCAATAGAACAACAAATGTAGCCGATGAAATAATAAATAATCCAATAACTGAAGGCAATAACCATCGTTTCATAGAAAAATCCTCCATTCTATTATTTACAACACAGTATATCAAAATTTGCAGAAGATGTCAAGTATTTTTTTGGCATGAGCCAACAATTCTCATTTTGACTTTTTTCGCCTTTTATGGTATAATTTACACCAATGGTCAGCCCGCTGGCTGAGGATAACAGAGTAACAAGGATAAGTTTGCCCTGCCCTCCCGCAAGACTCGCCCCTGTTCGTCTCAGGTTGAAATTTCCTATTGACATTGGCCAGAATTTATGTTAAAATTCTGTAACTACTCAATAAATCGTAACTGTTACTAAGGGGGTATCCATGACCAGACGAATAGAGTTCTATGCGATAATGGAAAAGTGTAAGGATTTTTGTAAAAAAAAGATTAGAGAGATTATGAGCCGTGATGTGGTTACGGTTAAAGAAGACGGACAGTTTCTTGAATTTGCTACAGATATTGAGATGTACGACTACCTTTCGTTCCCTGTAATAGATAAAGATAACGAATTGGTTGGTATAATCTCCCAGACAGATATATTAAAACTCATCCTGTTCCATGGCTCAACCAGAAATAGATTATTGGTTGAAAAATGCTTTCTGGGAATTCCGAGCATTCGCTCAATTATGAGCCTCCATCCCATAACCCTTTCTCCTGATGATACGGTAGATGAGGCTGCATACCTCATGTTTGAACATAAGATACAAAGTATTCCTGTAGTTGAAAACAAACGCGTTGTAGGTATCGTTGGCAAGATAGATGTTGTTGGTCGTATCTTAAATATGATGGGGCTGTAGGAAGAGTAGATGGAGTTATAATCATGGAAATCATCCTTACCATAGGAATAATATTATAGGACTTACGCAAAATGAGAAAACACCTACCATATATGGTATTTTTGAAAAGTAATACCCACCAGATGTGGTATGCAAAGTGCTGTTTTGCGTAAGTCCTATATTAATCCTTATCAAGCTCATTGGAGAGGTTTTTGAAAGGATACGCCTTCCGTCTATCTTTGGGGAGATTATACTGGGGGTTATTCTGGGTCCCGGGCTGGGGCTTATTATTCTTTCTACCCCAGATGGTATTCTTACCCATTCTGCTGCGGTAATTAAACTTCTTGGAGAGATAGGAATTATCTTTTTGTTGTTTTCTATAGGATTTGAAAAGATTGAATTGGAAAGGCTTGCTGGTTCTATTAAAAGATCCTTGCCAATAGCTGTTTTCGGAACAATCTTTCCCTTTCTTGGCGGATTTCTGGCAGCAATCGTCTTTTCATCAACGATTTTTCATCAATCAATAATCAATGGAGCATTGCTGATTGGTCTGACTATGTCTATTACCAGCATTGGGGTTAGCCTTCGTGCCTTGATTGACATGAGGTATTTGGCTACTGCGGCTGGAAGTACCATCCTTATTTCAGCTAACGGATCGAATGCTTGTGGAAGAAGCAAATTTTGCGTTCATTATAGGCATGCTCTTTATCCTTGCTTGTCTTACAGAAAAAATGGGATTGAGTGCTATTGTTGGTGCTTTTTTATTTGGTATCTCTATATCCATGATCCCAAGATTCAAAACAGAAACAATGAGTTATAGGATAAATGGTATTTCCAATGGATTCTTTGTCCCATTCTTTTTTCTCAATATTGGGCTTTTGTTTGATGTTAAGGCTATGGGTAATGTAGGGTTATTTGGGGTAGTACTTGCCCTTTCAACTAACATCAGTCAGATTATGGGCGGGTTTATAGGCGGAAAGATAAGCAGGTTTAATCTTAAGGATTCATTGATTATTGGCATTGCCCTTGTTCCAAAAAATGAATTGACCTTGATTATTGCCTCGGTTGGTTTGAATATGGGGATACTAACCAAAGATATTTTTTCTGCCATAGTGCTTGTAGTCATTGTCTCTGTTTTGATTACACCATTGATGTTGCGATTTGCTATCAGAGATAAGGAGGTTATTGATGAATAAAAAAGGATTTACCCTGATTGAATTAATGGTAGTAGTGCTTATTATTTCTATCATTGCTGCCTTAGTTGGACCAACCATCTTTAGGAAGATAGGGAAATCAAAGCAGGTTGCAGCTCAGGCACAGATTGAGATGTTTGGTATGGCTCTGGATAGTTATCGATTGGATAATGATGATTATCCATCCGAGCTTGCTGCCCTTCAGGAAAAGCCAACCAATCTGATTAATCCTGAAAAGTGGGATGGTCCATATCTTAAAAAAGAAACACCTAATGATCCATGGGGGAATCCATATGTGTATATATGCCCTGGCAAGGTAAATCTTACCTCCTATGACCTGTTATCCTATGGAGCAGATGGAAAAGAGGGAGGTGAGAACGACGCCAAAGATATTGTCAGCTGGAAAGGGTTGGGGAAATCTGTGATGTAATTTTCAAACATACCTGCATGAAACCAAATGCCCTGTTGAAACCTCTGTTAATACTGGTTCTGTTGTTTTGCATTCTGGTTTTGCTTGAGGACATCGGGGATGAAATCTACAGCCTGACGGTGGATTAATCGGGCTGGGAACATCACCCTTGAGGATAACCCTATTAGAAATGCGCAAGCCCGGAATAGATGAAAGAAGGGCACAGGTATATGGATGCAATGGATTGGAATATAATTTATTCACAGAACACAATTCAACAATCTTTCCCAGATACATCACCGCTACTTGATGACTTATCTGTTTAACCATACGAAGGTCATGAGAGATAAAGAGATAGCTTAATTGAAACTGCTCCTGCAAATCCATTAAAAGGTTAATTATTTGTGCAGCAACAGAGACATCAAGCGAGGAAACAGGTTCATCGAGTACCAAAAGATGAGGATTTGTAGCTAATGCTCTGGCAATCCCTATCCTCTGCCGTTGTCCACCGCTAAACTCATGGGGATAACGATTTTGACATGTAGGGGATAACCCTACTAATTCTAACAGATATGAAACCCTTTCCGCTTTTTCTTTTCCTTTAACTATTTTGTGAATAGATAAGGGTTCAGCGATAATATTACCAATATTCATTCGTGGATTTAGCGAACCAAAGGGATCCTGAAAAACCATCTGCATTCTTGCTCGCATCTTTCTTAGTTTTTTATAATCCATACCAAGAATATCATTGCCATCAAAAAAAACATTTCCGCCTGTAGACTCCAATAACCTCAGTACCAATCTGGCTGTGGTTGATTTCCCACACCCGCTTTCTCCCACCAATCCCAATGTTTCCCCCCTTTTTATGCTAAACGAAACATTGTCAACGGCAAATACTTGCAGATGCTTACTAAATAATCCCTGCTCTATTTGAAAATATTTTTTCAGGTGTTGGACTTGAAGCAACATAATAATTTTCTCCTATTGTAGGAACAGAAACCTCTGCTTTGACACAATTTTTCTCCATTTGAGTGTAATTTTAGCATATAAGGATAATTAAAGTCAAGCAAAATTTTTGGGAAAAAGTCAGAGGACAAGATGGGCAGCAATTCTCATTATGGTAAAATGGATAAGGGGGAGATATGGAGATTAATCGGTAGGACAGGCATTCTTGCCTGTCATCTGCAACAGGACAGGCAGGAATGCCTGTCCTACCAACAATTCTGTTGATAATCGACACCATCTCCTCTATTCCCTTATTCCCCTTTGAACATAAGTTTTGCCATAATGAGAATTGCTGGGGTTGTGTTAAAAAATACTTGACAAAACAGAAGTTATGTGATAAAGTAAGCATGTTAAAATGCTTATATACTCTGGGAGGGGTAAAAAATGCGTAACAAATGGTTTATTTGCTTACTATTTGTAATAGTTATTGTTGTGTCCTCAGCTGCATGGTCATTTAGTCAGCCGGTACCCATTGGTATTCCCAAAATAAATATTGGCGTAACCGAGGCTAAAACACCCCAGGATGTTGCCCTTTCCCTTCAAATCATATTCCTTTTAACTATTTTGACATTAGTGCCAAGTATTGTGATGATGACTACCTCATTTATTCGAGTGGTAATTGTTCTTTCTTTTATCAAACAAGCTCTGGCTACTCAACAGGCTCCTCCTCAACAAGTCATTGTAGGGCTTGCCATCTTTATTACCTTTTTTATCATGGCTCCAACCATTACAAAAATAAATGAATCTGCTTTTCAACCATATCTTGCAGGCAAGACAAACTTTCAGGAAACATTACAAAAAGCATCTCTGCCTTTGCGGGAATTTATGTTTAAGCAAACCAGAGAAAAGGATATTGCCCTGTTTGTTGAGCTGAGTAAAATGCCAAAACCAAAAACCAGAAAGGATGTAGCTACCTTCGTTCTTATTCCTGCCTTTATGATTAGTGAATTAACCTCTGCCTTTTGGATGGGAATAATATTATTTGTACCATTTCTGATGATAGATATGATTGTTGCGAGCGTTTTGATGTCTATGGGCATGATCATGCTGCCGCCGGCTATGATATCTTTGCCTTTTAAGATACTTTTATTTGTTATGGTTGACGGCTGGAATCTATTAATTCATTCGCTGGTGGCGAGTTTTCATTAATTAAACTCAAGGAGGTGAGATTAAGTTCTCTCCCCGTATGGGAGCGTGGATTGAAATAAATAAACAAACAGATAAACATGTAATAGCTGAAGATTAAAACTGGGAGGTATAATCTATGCCAAGGTATGAAGAGTTAGGTGTCTGGCAATTGGCTAATAAATTAGTCATGGAGGTGTGTCGGATCGTTAATCAGTATCCGAGAGAGGCTACTTGTAATGATTTAGCTATTCAGATGAAAGGATCGGCTATGGGTGTGGCTATGAATATTGCTGAGGGACATTCCCAGCAAACCCTTGATGAATACAGGCATTTTCTTGAAGCAGCTATGAACTCTTTAAGGGATATTATTTTGTTCTTAAGAATAAGCCATCAAAATCAGCTTATAAATGAGGCTTCGTATAACTTTCTCCTTAAAGAATATGAACGAGTAAAATGTCTGGTATTGTCTATTGTTAAATGGATTGAAAATGAAACAAACAATAGTGCGATTGCCGCTTAAGGGAAATGGTAATACGGTAATATGGTAATCAGTGATTACCATATTACCGATTACCGATCACACATGAGGTATTATCATGACCGAAGGATTTGCTATAAAATTAATTCAAGAGGCATTATTTTATGTTATTCTGATCTCCGCACCTATGTTGGGGATAAGCATGCTTGTTGGTTTGGTAATCAGTATCCTCCAAACTGCAACATCTATTCAGGAACAAACCCTGTCATTTGTCCCAAAGATAGTTATTACCCTGTTAGCCATGATTGTCTTTGGTTCATGGATGTTGAAAACATTGATGGAATATACGATAAGGTTGATAAATACATTTCCGGATTTGATGGGATAATACAATGGAACATTACGAATTATTTGCTACACAGTTCCAAAAGTTTTTGCTTGTTTTTGCAAGGATTTCAGGGATATTTGTTATAAGCCCGTTTTTTGGCAGTTTGATTATCCCGCAGAGGGTAAAGGCAGGGCTTGCCCTTTTTATTGCTCTGCTGATATTTCCTGTAGTAAATCACTTGCTGCCGCCTTTGTCAGGGAAATTATGCGAGTACTACTTTCTTGTGATATCTCAGGTATTGATAGGTATAATTATTGGATTCCTTTGTACCATAGTTGTGTCTGCTTTTCAGATTTCAGGTGAATTATATAGTGTACAGATGGGGTTTGGATTTGCAAATACAGTGGATCCCTTATCTCAGGTAGAGCAGCCGATTATTGGACAGTTTATCGGGCTTTTTGCATTGCTTATCTTTTTGATTATAGGCGGACATCATCTCATGATCACAGCTGTTTTTAAGAGCTTTGAGACCGTACCGATATTCTCCTTAACTGCTTCGAACCTTATCTGTGATAAAGTAGTTATGGTGTTTTGCGGTATGTTTCTGACAGCCTTGAAGATGGCTCTGCCTATTATGGGTGTATTATTCTTAGTAACCCTGTCCATGGGATTGTTGGCAAAGGTTGCACCAATGATGAATATTATGGCGTTAGGTTGGGCGATGACTATTGTTATTGGTATTATTACCCTGCTACTGATTACCCCATTACTGGGTCAGGTGGCACAAAATGTATTTACTCATGTATTTTCGGATATAGATGAGTTGATGTATTATATAGGAAGGAAGGCGGAATAGTGAAAAGTGAAAAGTGAATAGTGAATAGTGAAAAGGAAGGAAGGTATATAGTTTCTGTTTCTTCTCTGAACCTTCAGCCTTCAGCCTTACTCCCTTCAGCCTGAACAGAGGTAATTATGTTAGAACAATATGACCCCAAATACCTTGTGGAATATGTGGATACCTTTGATCTTCAGTTGTTTGCTCGGGCTGAGGATGAGGGTAGAACCGAAGAGCCAACCCCAAGAAAACGGCAGAAAGCAAGGGAAAGGGGACAGACAGTCAAAAGTATTGAGCTTACGGCTGCATCCATTACCCTGATAACCTGTTTGGCTATGTCTATGCTCGGGTATTATATGTTCAGTAAGATGATTGGCTGTTTTGTGTATTGTTTTTCTCATTTACACGAAATTGAATTTTCACCGGATAATATTATAAGCCTTTTCCCGGTAATCATTTTAGCATTTTTCAAGATTACCTTGCCCATTATGCTGATTGCCATGCTGGTGGCTATTATTGTTGAGGCATTACAGGTGGGGATATATTTTGTCCCAAAGGCATTAAGGTTTGATTTTGCAAGGATGAAATTTAATATTTCTCGAATATGGCAGAAACTTGTTCCGTCCAAGATTGCCCTGATAGAATATGGCAAAACATTCTTTAAGATTGCAGTGATTGCCATTATATCTTATTCTATCATTAATAAGGAATATTTCCGGCTTCTTAATCTTTTGGATGTAGGATTAATGGATGGGCTTACATTTATTGCCAGTCTGACATTTAAGATAATTATTTATGTGGCTATATTTTTATTAATAATGAGCCTTTTCGATTATCTTCATCAAAGGCATGAGTATAAACAGAAGTTGATGATGTCTCAGCATGAATTAAAGGATGAATGGAAACAGTTAGAGGGTGATCCATCGGTTAAAAGAAAAATACGGATGAGGCAAAGGGAAACAGCTGCAAGAAGAATGATGGCTGAGATTGCCAAAGCAAATGTGGTTATCACCAACCCAACCCATCTGGCTGTAGCGATAAGATATGATTCTGATTATATGGTTGCACCAACTGTGGTGGCTAAGGGTAAAGACTTGATGGCAAAACGCATCATTGATATAGCAAAGGAAAATGATGTGCCAATTATAGAAAATAAGCCATTGGCTCAAGCATTGTTTGATACTGTGGAGGTTGGGTCAGAGATTACACCTGGGCTTTATCAGGCTGTGGCTGAGATATTGGCTTTTGTCTATCGGTTGAAACAAAAAGCGGCGTGAAGGGGCAGAGGGAAGAATTAGGATAAACCGCAAAGTAACGCAGAGTTTGAAGAACCTTTATTTCTTCTCGCAAAGACGCAAAGCTCACAAGGTTCACTTATTTCTTCTCGCAAAACCACAGAGATCACAAAGGCACGAAGACACAAAAAGTTGATAAGTTGAATAGTTGATGGGTTGATAAGTGGATGAATTGATAGGAAATGGTTATGAATTATGGATCTGTGTTCCTTTAACCTATAAACTCATCAACCTATCAACCTATCAATTTATGTGTTCTCCGTGGTGAATTACTTTGCTTGAGTAGTTACGATTTTTCTTCTTTTCTATCCTTTGTGTTCTTTGTGTCTTTGTGTGATTAATTCCGATTGCACAGCTCGAAGTATTCTCTGCGTTACTCTGCGGTTAGTTATGAATATCTAGGGGTGTTAAAATCATGGCTAAGGGAAAAACAACATTTGTAATCCCTCAAATGAACTGGATGCAAAGGGCAGATTTAGGGATGTCTGTTTTCTTTTTGTGTGTGATTATTATGCTGGTTATGCCCATGCATCCTGTGATTATGGATATGGCCATAGCCCTTAATCTTACCATAGCTGTAATGGCTATTCTGACTGTCACCTATGTTGTCAAGGCAACAGAATTTTCAGTATTTCCGTCCCTTTTATTGATAACAACCCTCTTTCGTCTGGCAATTGAGGTAGCTACATGTAAGCTTATCCTTGGTGGACATGGGGAAGAGATAGGGATTGTTAAGACCTTTGGAACATTTGTGGTTGGCGGTAATATTGTCGTGGGGATTATTGTCTTTATTATCTTAACCATTATCCAGCTTTTGGTTATTGTTCGTGGAACTATTCGTGTATCAGAGGTAGCCGCAAGGTTTACCTTAGATGCCATGCCCGGTAGACAGATGGCTATTGATGCTGATTTGAATGCTGGATATATTACTGAAAAGGAGGCATCTGACAAAAGGGTTGAGATAAGAAAAGAGGCGGATTTTTATGGCTCCATGGACGGTGCGACTAAGTTTGTTCAGGGAGATGTTATTGCCGGCATTGTTATTACGGTGGTAAATATTGTGGCAGGGATTGGGATTGGCGTAGGAATTCGGGGCGAACAGATTGGGACTGCCTTTGCAACATATACTGTATTTACTGTTGGGGCAGCATTAGCCGCTCAGATTCCAGCATTTCTCGTCTCAGTTTCAACCGGTTTGCTTGTTTCAAGAACAGCATCAGACCATAATCTGGGTGTGGATATGGCACACCAGATGACAGCATCACCAAGGATATTATGGATGGCAACAGGACTGCTTGCCTTCTTTTTGCTTACACCCATACCAAAGATTCCATTGCTTATCATGATATTTGGCATGGGGTCTTTAGCCTTTGTCATGACTGGTGCCCTTAAAATCAGTCAGCAAAAGGCAGGTGAGGAAAAGAAACATGATGAAAGGGAGAGATTGAAAAAGCCTGAGAGTGTTGCAGAATTACTACAAATGGATCAAATGGAATTAGAGGTTGGCTATGGCTTAATTCCATTGATTGACCCTGAACAGGGCGGGGATTTACTTGATAGAGTAACTATTGTCCGTCGGCAATTAGCCCTTGAAATTGGAATTATTGTCCCACCCATAAGGATCAGGGATAATATTCAATTAAGACCAAACAATTATATTGTAAAGATACGGGGGCTTGAGGTAGGCAAGGGTGAGTTGAAATTGGATAAGTTTCTGGTTATGGGTGCAGCAGACAATCTGCTTGAATCCATAAAGGGTGAGGAAACAAAGGAACCTATATTTGGTGTCCCAGCCTATTGGATAGGCACAGATGAACGAGAAAGGGCAGAGGCAGCAGGGTATACAGTGGCTGATTCGCTTTCCATAATATCTACACACATAACTGAGTTGATAAAGAAAAATGCCTGTGATTTACTTGGTCGTCAAGAGGTGCAAACCCTGGTTGATACCCTAAAACAAAATTATCCAGCTGTGGTTAATGAATTAATACCAGCAGTACTTTCTATTGGTGAATTGCAAAAGGTCATGCACTGCCTTCTCATAGAAGGTGTCCCTATCAGGGATTTGTTAACCATATTTGAAACCCTGGCTGATTGGGCACCAAGAACAAAGGATACTATCTTTTTAACTGAAAAGGTTCGCCATAGCCTTGCCAGACATATCAGTAGACAGTATCAATCAGAAGACGGGTTTATTTTTGTCATTACCATTGACCCTCAACTTGAAGAAAAGATAGCCGGTAGTATCAAGACTGGGGCTGAAGGGGAACAGCTTGTTCTTGAGCCTGATCTATCACAAAAGATACTGACCTCTATTCAGGAAATAGTTAAGTCTACAGCAAAACAACGCCCTGTTATCTTATGTTCAGCCAGAATACGAAGGCATATGAAGATGTTGGTGTTGCGAGTATTGCCTGCTATGGGCGTGATTTCATATAATGAGATTGGACCTGATGCTCAAGTTCGATCCGTGGGCACGGTTTCAGAGGGTTAATTTTCGGGGGATAGACCTTGATTCCAGAATTCACTGCCAGTAACAAGTTCAGCAATTCTAATTATGACATTTTTACCGCATAAACACATAACAACTCACCACGGAGACACGGAGACACAGAGGAAAATCGAAGGACAAATCTCTTATTTGAATGTGGCTGAACGCAGATTTTTGGAAATTTGAAGCATTATTCTGTGAATTTATAAAAATTTGCATTCCGTCAGCTTGTTTTTTTAAATTATTCTCCGTGCCTCCGTGTCTCTGTGGTGAATCTGAAAATCCATAATGAGAATTGCTGCAACAAGTTTTTTATTTGTTGACAATCCATTTAAGATATGATAAAATATGGTAACTACTCAGGTATCCAGTAGTCAGAATTCAGAATAAACGGAGAACTATTTTATATGGCAAAAAATGCCTACACTAATAATGCCATACGGGTTGTCATGGCTTATGTTAGCGTTATCTTATATCTGGTGTTACCATGTCTGACCCTTCATGCAGCGGAAATGCCCTACCTTCAGCAGAATAGTCAGCATACTGGCAGGAGTACTTTTTTGGGGCCAGATACCTTGCCACTAATAAAGTGGGGTAAGCATATCCATGGTTATATAAGTAGTCAGCCTGTTGTTGACCAATCTGGTCGGGTTTATTTTGGCAGCACAAAGGGGATGTTTTTTGCCATTGCACCTGATGGTAAAGAATATTCTGTAAATTTTGGCAGTGGTATAGATTCTACGGCAGTCATAGGTCAATCAGGTACAATTTATGTCCTGTGTAATGATGGCAGCCTTTGTGCCTTAGACAAGGAAACACTGAGTATTAAATGGAAATACCCCACCAAGTCTCCTGTAAAATGGGCATCTCCTGTTGTTGGCAAGGATGAGACAATATATTTTGGCACAGGTGATGGTATTTTATATGCTTTAGACAAGGATGGTAAACTACTCTGGAATATTGCACTTGATAGCCCGATTCAATCAACACCAGCCATAGATACAGGAATAATCTATATCTCATCCATAAATGGCAGCCTGTATGCCCTGACCCCTGATGGTAAGATAAAATGGGAAAAAGGGCTACGGGTATCGCCATTTTCCTCCCCGGTTATCTCTCCAGATGATGGATATATATACATTGCCACTATTGATAATACCCTTCTTGCCATTGCCTCAGATGGTAATACCATGAATATTATGGAGATAAATTCCCCTATCTATTCCCTGCCTGCCTTTGGGTCTAATCAGGAGATATATCTGGGGGTAGAGGATGGTCTCTGTATCATTACCAAAGAGGGTATGCAGCTTGTTCCCACTGGAGCTATCTTTCGTTCTTATCCAATAGTTGATGTAAAGGGTGTGGTTTATATTGCCTCCAGATCGGGGAATATTTATGCTATCCTTCCTGATGGTAAGATAAAATGGAATTATAAGATTGGGTTAATACCCTGCCCCATATCACTTGGCCCGGGCAATACACTCTATGTTGGAGACAGGAATGGTGATATTTATGGATTTGTCAGTGCCTCTAAGTCTTTGCCTCAAAAAGGTGTTAAATTACCTGATAGCCCTAAAGACCTGCAAGCTATCCTGAAAGGGTTTGAAAATACCCTTGTATGGAAGGATGCAGGAGACAAGGAGGATGGCTTTATTATCGAAAGAAAAACCATGAGCACGGATTATACAGAAGTAGGTAGGGTAAACAAAAATATCACCGGCTTTAAGGATACCAATCTTGTCCCGGCTATGGGTTATTCATATCGGGTCTGTGCTTATAATACTATTGGTATCTCTAAGTATAGCAATGAGGTTGCTATTGCTACCCCTCAGATACCACCAACAACACCTCTGAATCTTCAGGTGAATGTAAAAGGGACGCAAATAAACCTTTCGTGGCAGGATACAGCATCCAATGAATCAGGCTTTCTGTTGGAACGGTTAATTGATGGTACATACACAGAGTTATGCAAGCTCGCACCAGATACGGTCAAATATCAGGACAATAATGTTACCCCTGCCACAGACTATTCTTATCGGATTCTGGCATTTAATGAGGTTGGATATTCAGATTGTTCAAATGAGGTGTTTATCCGTACGCCTGATATTCCGCCATTTCCCCCTGACATGCTTGTCTTGACAAGATTTAACAGGCAGGAGATTGTTGTATCATGGCATGATAATTCCCAAAATGAGCAGGGCTTTATCCTTGAGCGAAGGATCGACAAAGGGACATTTACAGCTATATCTATCGCTGGAGGTGCTACCTTCTTGCCGTTTAATTCTTTACAATTTACAGATAAACAGGTCAAGCTGAACAGCATATATTACTATCGAATTTGTAGCTATAATTCTGCTGGTAGATCAGAATACAGCAATATCCTTGAGGTGAATACTGCCCCAAAATTGCCCAATCTACCCGGTGATTTTAAGGCAGCATCTGTATCTTCTACTAAGGGTGTTTTTCTTACATGGTTAGATACCTCTAAAAATGAGGATGGTTTTAAGATAGTCAAGTCAGAAAAGGGTCAAAAGGAGTATAAACTTGTTTGTACCCTTGAGCCAAACACAACAAGCTATAATGACATAAGGGTAAAATATGGAATAACATATTATTACCGTATAGTTTCTTTTAATAGCTTTGGAAGATTAGAATATACTAAACCAATATTGGTTACAATTCCCTTATCCCCACCCTCTGAACCAGTGGATGTGCAGGCTTTGCTTATTGAACCAACACAAATAAAGATTGCATGGAAGGATACGGCAGTAAATGAAACAGGGTTTAAGGTACAAAGAAAAGCTCCTGGAGAGGATGGGTTTACACCCATTGTCAGGCTTGGTTCAAATAGTACTCAATATATTGATGCCTCACTTTTACCTGATACAAACTATTCATATCAAGTGGTTAGCTACAATAAAAGCGGTGAGGGAATATCTGAAGTAGTCAGTATTAAAACCTCAAGGGGATTGCCACAGCAGCCATCAGGATTGAGGGTGGCTAATGTTTCAAACATGAATATCTGCCTTGTATGGACAATTCATGGTGATCGGATGGGCTTTAGATTGGAAAGAAGAAAAGAGAATGCTGCTTATGATGAGATTGCCACTATGGGTCCAAATATAACAACCTATAGAGACACAGAAGTGTTTCCAAATACCGTTTATTTTTATCGAATTTGCAGTTATGGTATGAGCGGAAATTCAAAATACTCTGAGGAAATAAAAGCGATCACCAGAGACACACAGCCATTCTTCCCAACAGAGCTTCGGGCTATGGCCGGAGAAGAAGGAATAGAACTTTCATGGCAGGATAATTCATCAAACGAGGCAGGATTCAGGATTGAACGAAAGCAGGATACAACCCAGTTTGAAGAAATATATCATGTCCCAGCCAACATAAACCATTATGAAGATAAAAATATTGGCATTAAAACAACCTATATCTATCGTGTCAGAGCCTATAATGATATTGGTCAATCTCTTTATAGTAATGAGATAAAAATATCTACACCCGGACCACCCCTTGCACCCTTTGGATTAAATGGGATTGCCGTTGATCCATTCCAGATAAACCTTTCATGGGGTGATAATTCCAATGATGAGGAAGGGTTTATCATTGAAAAAAAGATTCGTGAAAAATTCTATGAGGTAGGAAGAATATCAAAAAATAATACCATATTTACAGAGATAAACCTTACACCAAAAACAGCTTATTCGTATCGAGTGCGTAGCTACAACAAATTTGGCTCATCTGATTATTCTCAAGTTGTAACAATTACTACCCTTCAGCCGCCACTTACCCCACCGGGCTCCCTCAAAGCATCTGCACCACAGGATGGCTGTATTCATCTTACATGGCAGACAAACCCTGATGATGAAGCAGGGTTTGTCTTAGAAAGGGCATCTTCAGATACAGATTTTCAGGAAATAGCAAGCATTGCTCAAGGGGCGTCCTCTTATATGGATATAAAACTTGTATCTAACAGCATCTATCATTATCGAATGAGGGCTGTTAAAGGGGATGAGTATTCAATTTATTCAAATACTGTTGCGGTAAAAACACCCAATACTATCCCGAAACCACCTGATAATCTAATTTTAGTCGCTGCTTCCAGAGAGGCAATTTCTATCTGTTGGCAGGATAATTCCTCAAATGAGACAGGCTTTCGTATTGAACGGGCAGAAGGAACCGACAACGAGTATAAGGTTATAGCTACGGTTGAGGGAAATATATGCACTCTTGAGGATAAGGATGTCCTTGGCAGGATGAGTTATCAATATCAGGTAATTGCTTATAATGACATTGGCGAGTCCCAACCATCGAATTTATTGGTTGCTGTTGCACTTGGACAGGGTGAGATTAATCTGTTGCAAAAATCTATTCAGCACTCTCTTGGACAGGAAGAATTTGCACCACAATTAAGATGGAGTTTTCAAACAGGGCAGGGGATAAGGAATTCATCTGCCATTCTTTCTAATGATAAAAAACTATTCTTTGGCTCTACGGATGGGAAAATTTATTGTCTTAAATCAGATACAGGGGAGCAATTATGGGCTTATGAAACCCTGAAATCCATTGTCTCCTCACCGGTAATAGATCCGGATAACGATACTATCTATGCTGGATCTCGGGATGGGTATCTTTATAGCCTGACGATAGATGGCAATTTAAGATGGAAATATTATATCGGGGACTCCGTTGAATCTTCTCCAATCATTCATAATGGAATAATATACATTATTTCTGTTTCTGGAGAGCTTTACGCCTTTTTGACAAATGGTAATGTAAAATGGAGTATACGATTAAAGGGTCAAGGATTTTCATCTCCTGTGGTTGGGCTTGACGGCAGTGTATATATTGGCGTAAATGGGAATGAAGAAAACAGTGCTATTTATGCCATTTCTGAAATAGGAAAGATTCGTTGGAAATACCCTGTTACTTATGGGATTCGGGCAGCAGCCGGGGTAGGGTATGATAACTCTATCTATATCGGAATTAAGGATAAAAATGGCGACAATCTTTATGCCTTTTCAGAGGCAGGGGTACCAAAATGGAAATATGCCACCTCAGGTTGGATAAATCAATCTGTTATGGTTGGACCCGATGGGGGAATATATGCAGTCTCAAATGAGCCAACCGGAACAAGCAAGATCTATCGAATAAATGATAATGGGCAGTCTGACTGGCATCACCAGATTGGCTGGATATATTCTGCCCCATCCATTGATTCCTCTGGCATAATGTATGTTGGTGGAGATTCAACCATATATGCCATAAATAAGGATGGTGAGATTATCTGGGCGTATACAGCGGGTAGCCGTATTGCCTCTTCCCCTACAATCAGCACCGATAGGATGGTGTATTTTGGTTGCATGGATGGAAAGATGTATGCCTTAGAATGTGGTAGCTCCCCGCCGGATGCACCTGAGCACCTGAACGCAAGGGTTTGCTCATCAAAGACGGTAGAACTCTCATGGATAGATAACTCTAATAATGAAACAGGGTTTGTCATAGAAAGAAAAACAGGTGAGGGTGAATTTAATGTTGTAACAGATGTACCTGTAAATATAATCAAATTTACAGATACTAATCTTTTGGCTGTAACCAAATATGAATACCGCGTGGCATCCTATAATCAGAAAGGCGAATCAGCCTACTCTGATACCTGTAGTGGCAAAACATTTTCAGAGCCTATAGAGGAGATAAAAGCCGTACAGATTATTGATATAGGTGCGAGTAACAGCCTTCAGATTAGATGGAAGAAACCTGATGACAGTAATTTTTCTCATGTGCGGCTGTATCGCTCTATTATCCCGGGAGAGATTGGCAGTTTAGTCAGGAATAATATCACTACTGATTATATTATAGATGAAAATCTCGTACCTAATCTGAGATATTATTATACGCTTAAGGCTGTAGATAGACATGGGATTGAGGTATTGTCTACGAGGCAATATTCAGGGGCAGTAAGGAAGTAATCTTTCGCACTCTAATAAAAGGAAGGAAATTATGGAATTATTACCAAATATTTTATTTGTAGATGATGATGAAGATATTCTTGGGGTTTATCAATTAGCAATTCAAGATGAAAGTGTAAATATTCATACTGCATCCAATGGATTTGATGCCTGCAAGATAGTAGAAGATTGTCAGATAGATATTGCCTTTATAGACTTGATGATGCCCGGCTTGAATGGGATAGAGACATTGAAAAGGCTGAAGGATATAAACCATGATATCGATATAGTTATGCTTACAGCTTATGGCTCTATAGAGACTGCGATTGAGGCAATGAGGGAAGGGGCATATGACTATCTTCATAAACCACTTGAAATGGAAAAACTTAGGACCACAATAAAGAATATACTCCAGAAGAGGCATCTTTCCTTTAATCTGGACAAAAAGATAGCTGAGCTTTCCGCTATACATGAGGCTACAAGGATACTGAGCTCAACAACAGATTTTAATGACATTTCTGGTGTGATTATGGCTACAATCGTCAGGGTTATGCATGCAGATGAGGGCAGTTTGATGCTTTTAGATAAGACAAAAGATGAACTTTATATCACGGTAAGCAAGGGAATTAACGAGGAGATTGTCAAAACGCAACGAATAAAAAGGGGTGAAGATGTAGCTGGCTGGGTACTGGAACATAATGAACCAGTGCTTGTAGTTGGTAGTGCAGCTAACGACCCAAGGTTTATTGATATAAATAATCATCATGATGTAACATCATGTATGTGTGTGCCGCTTCGAATGAAAGATGGTGTCATCGGTATTTTAAGGATGAATAGAATAAAAACAAGGGTAAGTTTTACTATGGACGATCTTATGCTTACCTCAATATTTGCTGCAGAGATTGGGGGTGCTATCGAACGATCTAAGACATATGCTACCTTAGAGGAAAAGATGGCTGAACTAACAGACTTGAATGTTCAACTCAAGAAGCTATTTCTTAATACAGTTAAGGCACTATCATCAGCTATTGATGCCAAGGATCCCTATACCATGGGGCATTCATCTCAGGTACAAAAGCATGCTATAGCTATTGCGGATGAACTGGGTTTTTCACTTGAGGAAAAAAATCTTATAGGTATAGTTGGACTGCTTCATGATATTGGTAAGATAGGGATAAAAGATGGAATTCTCTCAAAACCAGGCGCTCTGGAGAGGGAAGAGTGGGAAATGATAAAAGAACACCCGGATATTGGGGCAAAAATAGTCAAGCATATAGATATGTTTACTGATGTAGCTGAAATAATTCTGCATCATCATGAACGATACGATGGTAGGGGTTACCCGCATGGCTTGAAGGGCGAGCAAATCCCGTTCAAATCAAGGATATTAAGTGTAGCTGATTCCTTTGATGCCATGGTATCGAAACGCCCCTATCGGGACTCAATGCCAAGGAAAAAGGCGATCATGGAGGTTAAAGCCGGTTCTGGCACTCAATTTGACCCTGTAGTAGTGGATGCCTTCCTGCGCGTTCTGGAAAGGGAGGATGCAGCGATAAGGGCGATAGAGGAGTTGGGATGAGAGAGAGGAGTTGATAGGTTGATAGGTTGATAGGTTGATGAGTTGATGAGTTGATAGGTTGATGAGTTGATGAGTCTGTGTTCCTTTAATTTATAAACCTATAAACCTATCAACCTATAAACCTATCAACCTATAAACCTATAAACCTATAAACACTTAAAAGACGGAGGTTGCGATGAAGAAGGCATTATTATTAGCCATAGTATTGTGTGTATTTATCGGATGTGGAGAAAAAAAAGGAACATTTATTCGAAAAGCAAATCCTGATTTTAAGGGGCATACAGCACAATTTGTGAGGTATGGGTTTTCAATAAAACTTTATCCTGAATATAAAAATGTAGCAGGCGATGACCATGCTTTTTGTTTTGTTCCCAATAATGAAGCAAGTAAGGGCACTCGGAAGAATCTGGCCGTCCTTTTTTGGCCAAGGGATGCAGGCTTATACAAAAAATACCTCGATGCTGTCTCTAATCCAGAAAATTTTCAAGATGTGGATATGTTGATTAAATTAGAGGAATTAGGGGTAACAGACAAGCTCGTTAAGGTATATAAGATGAACAAACCAGACTTTGAGTTAGCTTGCGTGATATGGACAAAAGAACATAAGTTTTTGAAAAAACAATTCCATAGATTAAGATTAGAGCTATTTCCAAAGAATAAAAAATATCAGATTACTGTGGTCATGAATGGTTATGAAGGGGATCTGAATAAATTATTTAATATGGCTGAAAGCATTGGGTCTTTTCCAGTAAAGGAAAAATCAATTAAGAGGGATAAAGATAAAGAATTATTATATCCTCAAACCCTTGAACCATTGAATCCTTTTTCTAAGCCGTTAAAGCCATTAGAATAAGGGAGGAGAAGCGTTCAGATAGCAGCATTGATGATTGAATGCTTACTTATACGCAAGGTGGTATTATAAATGTCTACCATAATCAGACTCACAAATGTAACTGCAAAATATAGTAAAAAAGTAGCGTTAAAGGATATCTCCTTTTCCATATCCACAGGAGAATTTGTTGGTATTATTGGTCCAAATGGTTCGGGCAAGACAACCATGCTTAAGCTGATACTTGGATTGATAAAGCCTTCTAAGGGTGATATTATGGTGTTTGGCGAAAAGCTGTCTCGTTTTTATACAAAACACCGTAAAAGGATTGGTTACCTTTCCCAGATTCAACAGACAGACACTAATTTCCCCATAAATGTAATGGATGTTGTTATGTTTGGCAGATGTACCAGAATTGGTTTTTTCAAGTCCCCATCACGGAAAGATAATACAATAGTTGCTCAGTGTTTAGAAAAGGTTGGTATGTCTGAATACCAAAACACCCCATTTGGACATCTCTCATCTGGACAACAGCAAAGGGTTATGATTGCCCGGGTGTTGGCTCAAGAGTCAGAAATACTCTTCCTTGATGAACCGACAACAGGTATTGACTTGCTGGCACAGGGTAAGATTATGGATATTATCGACGAACTCCATGCAAATGGGATGACTATAATCCATGTATCTCATGAAATAAATCTTTTCAGTCAATCCCTGCAAAGGGTGATTTGTCTGAAACAATCATCCCTGTACAAAATGGGAAATGCCTCTGAGGTGTTGACGACAGAGGTGTTGAAAGGCTTGTATGATGCCCCCACCGTGAAGATATAGGACTTATAGGACCTATTGTCATATCAAATCGTAGCACAGACATTCCTGTCTGTGCTTCAGAATCATCTGAGGGACAAATGAAAAATCACAAGACAATAATGTCTGTGCTACACTTCTCACTCCTCCTCTTCCTCCAATTGTTCATCAACTGGTTGTTTGAGATTAATCTCAAGTTGTTGAATCTTCAGAAGCAGGGTATTACGATGAATATCCAATAGTTTAGATGCTTTTATCTGATTCCACTTAACCCGCTCTAAGACATGAACAATGAATTGTTTTTCAAACTGATGCCTTGCCTCTCTCAAGGTTAGCCCCTCTGATTCTATCTTACCCTTAAGGATAAGAAGGTCAATGGGCAGGTTTTGATGGGTAATTGATTCCCCGTCCTTGGCTAATATTACCACTCTTTCAATGATATTTTGTAATTCGCCAACATTGCCAGACCAGTAATAATCTTCCAGTATCTTCATAGCATGTTCAGAAATACCCTTAATATCCTTATTAAACTTCTGCTTATAAAGATTAAGAAAATAATTAGCAAGGCAAGGAATATCCTCTTTTCTTTCCCTTAGTGAAGGCATACGGATAGGCACCACATTAAGTCGATAATAGAGTTCTTCCCTGAATTGCCCCTTTTTTACTGCTTCCCGAAGATCTGTTGTGGTAGCAGAGATAACCCTGATATCAATCTTAACAGGGAGAGTTCCCCCTATTTTTGTTATCTCCTTTTCCTGAAGTATCTTTAATATCCTTGCCTGTACGGTTAGATTCAAACTGCTTATCTCATCTAAAAATATTGTTCCTTGATGAGCTAATTCAAACTTACCTATTCTTTGGGTGGTTGCCTCGGGAAAGGCATCCTTTTCATACCCAAATAATTCGCTTTCCACCAGAGACTCTGGGATAGAGTTACAATTAACTACAACAAATGGTTTGTTGGATCTTGTGCCATTAAAATGGATAGCTCTAGCAACAAGCCCCTTACCAGTACCAGTTTCTCCAGTAATCAGGACAGTAGTATCACTCTTGGACATTATGTCCATAATCTCATAAATCTGTCGCATTTTAATCGATTCACCAATAAGGCTACTGATATGGGCAGATTGTTCATTTTCAATCAATCGGCGATACCTGATCTCCTTTTTCATCCCCTGACTTTCAATGGCTTTTTTAATTACAATGGCTAACTCATTGATGTTAAAAGGCTTAAGGCAATAATCAAATGCTCCGAACTGAAGGGCATCTACAGCTGTACGCATGTCATTTACCCCAGTGAACATGATAACCTCTATGTTTTCATCTATGTTTTTTATCTTGCGCAAGACATCTATCCCGTTAATATCCGGCAACATTACATCAAGAAGAACCACGACTGGTCTCTTTTCATTAACCTGCTTGAGTCCATCCTCACCATTTGCAGCTACCAGAACGACATACTCCCTTGCCAAAAATAGACGAAATCCCTCAACAATACTCTCTTCATCATCAATAATCAGAATGCTCGCTTGATTTTGTGTCATTGTGTTACCTCCATTATTTTTTCTTGACTCCTAACGGTAATTTGATAGTAAAGATTGTTCCTTGTGTCTCTGCTCGTTCAACCTTTATTTCTCCACAGTGTGTCCTTATAATTCTGGCACTAATAGCCAATCCCAACCCTGTTCCACTCTCCTTTGTGGTGAAAAATGGCTTGAAAATATCCTGTAATTTTTCCTCTGGGATACCGTATCCAGTATCCTTAAAGCTTATCGTTAGCCATTTATCATCTGCCTGAAGAGACACACTAAGGTTTCCACCCTGGGGCATGGCTTCAAGGCTATTAATAACAAGATTCATGATAATCTGTTTTAATTGCCCTTCATCGCCTTGAATTTTAGGAATATTAGGCTGATATAGCCTATCTATATTAACTCCAATTCTGGAGAAATCTCCACCCTTTAACATAAAAACATCTTCGATAATCTCCTGTATATCTACCTCAGAAAAAACAGGTTCAGGCGACTTGACTGACTGGGAAAATCTTTGCAGGATATTCATTAATCGATCAATCTCTTTTGGCACGATTTTGGAAAATTTTTCTCTGTATTCCTTGTTTTCAAAGTCATACGAAATTAATTGAACAAAGGCACTTATTGATGTCAAGGGATTCTTTATCTCATGCACTACCTCAGACGCCATTGTGCCAAGTGTAGTTAGCTTATCTACTTGATGGATATCATGCTGTATATTTAGTATCTCTTCATAAAGCAAAGCATTTTCAATAGCAATATCTGCCTCAATAGCTATAGTCATCAGAATCTCTATATCCTGATAGGTAAATACATCACCGGAAAGTTTCTCACCCAGGGCAATAATACCTATAAGCTCATCCTTACGAAGAAGAGGGATGGCTACATTAGCCTTTAATTCTTCCAATTTTTTGTTGCTTACATAAATTGTTTCTCTATCTATCCGTGCATCTTGAATGGCTGAATTTTGCTCTTCCTTGAGATATCCCCTTGACGAAGATAATAATTGCTTTATCAGATAATCCTCGGAAACAAAGCTGATCTGTTCTAATTCATCCTTATTTATCCCCCTTGAAATCCTGACCCTGAACACATCATCCTTATCCCGAAGCATTATCAACCCATGCTCAATAGATAGGTTATTCAGAATAGAGATAAGGATTATCCTCAGGATATTATCCAGCCCAATAGTAGAATTTAAGGCAATACTGAAATCCTTAATTACCCGTGCTGACTCATAATCCTTCTTAAAAAAGAGCCTGTCTGTTAATTTGTCTGCCAGTCCCTTTAAGGGATAAAAGCTTATGGCAATGATCCCAGCAGCCGTAATGTTTCCCAGAAGTGAGGTAAAGGCAAAGGTATTTGAAAATAGATATTGAGTAAGTCCGACAATTATTCCATAAGTACCAGTAATAAAAATGGTTAGAGTAGCATAGACAATACCTTTTCCAATAACTACCTCTATATCCAGGAGATGATACTTGCCAATGGCATAAGCAATTATGCCTGTATAAAAGACATTAGCCAAGTTTCCGATTGGATAAATACTTATGCCCAATACAGTTAAAAAATTAATAGAGCCTAAGATTATAGCTATGATTGCCCCAGCAAAAAGGTATCTGATCCGATTTGCCAATAATGGGGATGTTGTGGTTTGATATTTTCTATGCAGTACGAATAAGCCCCAGATTACAAAAATAAGAAAATTGATTATAAATAGATAGTTACCCCAACCTGCTATGGGTGAATATCCCCAGGTGTTTTGTCTAAGCCCGGTAATAAAGTATGGTGTCCAATTAAAAAAAGAAAAACAAAGGGCAAGGATATAGGCTGATAGAAGCCCTTGATGATTTTTTTCTCTCTCTTGATTATCACTTAAGATAAAACAAAAATGTAGGACCAATGGTGGTATAAAAATAAGCCCTGTTCTGAAAACCCTGCTCCAGAATTCAATAGTGTGTTCTGAAAGGGGAAGATACAAGACAAGGGTGCCAAGGTTCCAGCTTGCCAGACAAAGACTAAGAAAGGCAAATACTTGATTAACCCGTGCCTTTTTATTCCTTTGATAGACAAATATTGCCAGAAAAAGATTGGCTATTGCTGCCACAAGAGAAGGCAGGGCATATAAAAGATTGTAGATGTCCATATTGATTTTCCTTAAAGTAGAGACACGAGTAGACTTGCATCTCTACAAACGCACTTGCCCAATTTGTTATCTGGATTTGAACCGTGCCCATGCTTTATTGTCATTCTGGAGCTATTTCTTGCAATTTGTATTGTTTGACATTATATTTGTGTACATTCAATGCAAGTATAATAAGTTTATTATAACATAATCGGTGAATTTTTGCAAGAAAAAATAAATGTGTTGTCAAATAAAAAAATATGTAACCTGAATCTGTTGGATAAACCATGCGAGCAGCAATTCTCATTTTGGATTTTCAGATTCACCACAGAGACACGGAGGCACGGAGAATAACTTAAAAAAACAAGCTGACGGAATGCAAATTTTTATAAATTCACAGAATAATGCTTCAAATTTCCAAAAATCTGCGTTCAGCCACATTCAAATAAGAGATTTGTCCTTCGATTTTCCTCTGTGTCTCC
>Ga0210014_1000686_pt1 | contig 27339 bp, 40 predicted proteins | sample CryGeymeta201519_FD_183983 | JGI IMG/M metagenome (GOLD analysis project Ga0210014, IMG submission 183983) | Groundwater microbial communities from Crystal Geyser aquifers in Utah, USA - Crystal Geyser metaG 2015-19 (SPAdes) (version 2) | ecosystem: Environmental > Aquatic > Deep subsurface >...
TTTCTTGCAGCTTGCCATACTCTTTTTCTTGGGTGATTCCTATTCTATTCATGGATCTGGCTGTGTAAGCGTCTATGACAAAGATGGGTTTTTCCGCAGCGTAAAGTATGATTGAATCAGCGGTCTCTTTTCCTATTCCATTCACTGACAATAAATCTTCCCGAAGTTCATGGATAGGCTGATCGAATAATCTTTCTAACTTGCCGTCATGTTTTTCCCAGAGGAAGTTGATGAAGTTCTTGAGTTTCTTTGTTTTTTGGCGATAGTAACCCGAGGGTTGGATCAGTTTCTTGAGCTTCTCATTCTTGATGTCACGCAGTTTTTTCGGATCAAGCATATCTTCTTTATTCAGGTTATGAATGGCTTTCTCGACATTAGGCCATGATGTTTACTGGGTTAGTATCGCTCCGATAATTATTTCGAGTGTTTTGTTGCTGCCAGTTATCGGCCACCATTTTTGAGGGCCAAAGTGGTTGTGAAGGGAGCGATAGATTTCTTCAAGATTATTCATACCATATTTATTCAAAATCAATTACTTATTTAATAATCCCCACAAAGTTTTTCCAGTAGCTTCTGAATGCCTTACTGGTATCATCCCTTGAACAGCAAAATCTCCCTCTATAACAGATAAACCTAAATCCAAGACCACATCCCTATCATAATCAACCGGATATTTTCCTTCACTTTCATATTTTCTAACAACATCTTCAGTCAACCCGCCAGTGTGAACAAGAACTGTATCAATTGTTACTCCATGCCTTTGAAGGGCTCTGATATGTTCTGAAACCGGATACCTATGTGTAGACCCAGGTTCAGTTAGGACATTGCAGACATAGACCTTTTTTCCTCCAGTTCTTGCTAATACACAACCAACATCAGGAATTAAAACACTTGGAAGAGTACTTGTATAAAGGCTCCCTGGCCCGAGAATTACCATATCCGCATTTAATATAGCCTCTTTGCTGGGTTCGTATGCCTGGGGTCTATCAGGATCAAGAAAAACTTTTTTTATTTGACTGCCTCTTTCATAAGGCCTTGTATCAATATTAGTCTCTTCCCTTATTTCAGTACCATCTTCTAATCCAGCGCACAAAGTGCATTTTTCTAATGTAGGCAATAAAATCCGTATATTTTCTGGAACTCGATATATTTCCCTTATAACTTCCATTGCTTTTTCCGGACCAAATGCTGAGCATAAAGACGCAAAAATATTATGACCTGATGAGTTTCCATTAAACCTGCCATTCGGAAATCTATAGCCAAGTCCTCTTATAGCATCATCTGAAAGCCCAGATACGGATGAAACAACAAGCATATAATCTCCAACAGAAAGGACATCATAGTCTGTCCTATAAATTCCTGATAATCCCCCGTCATCTGTTGGAGTTACAATTGTTGTGTAAGAATCGAGAGGATATCTTTTAAGTTGCTTTGATATTTCAGAAAGCCCATGACCCCCACCGATAGCAACTACTTTTCTTGAAATAAAAACACCCTTCAGATTAAGAAAACAATTGACATTTAACAAACAAAAATCCCGCTTAAAACACGGTTTTTAGGTTGAAGGAAGAAGAGTTAAAAATACAACCAAAGACCGTCAATATCCTAAAAAACAATTTATAACTCTAAAATTCTATTAACTATATGATACTGGAGGTTATCGGTTATATAATTACTGTTTCTCTCGCTACAATCATTCCCCCATTCACGGTAGTCCCTCTTGAACTGGTCGCACCATCTAGATATGGATTATTCCTGGCGTTTGTTTACACACTACTTGGGAATATTCTTGGCGCTTCAGTCCCATTTCTTCTGGCAAGGAGATATGGCTGGGGTCTCATGGAGAAACTCTTCAAGGAAAAGGAAGTTGAAAAAGCCAAGGAAATAGCAAAAAATTATAGTTTTTGGAAAATAACTTGGATCAGAATGATTTTTACTCCGCTTTTTGATGTATTGTCTTATGCCTGTGGCTTGACAAGAATATCAACAGGAAAGTTTATTGTATCAACCATAATCTCAAATGTGCCAACTATAACGGTCATTCTCATTTTTGGTAATAATATTAACTTAAGTTTTACTTTTATTGTTTGGTTGAGTGCTGGTATTCTTTTGGTTTCTTTGATATTTTTGACTAGAAGATTGAGGAGGAAAAGTTTACTTAAAACTTGAGGAATGAATTAAGGGATGATAGTAGGTACAGGGGAAGTTAAAGTAGGTTTTTATTTCGCCAAAAAAATAATTTTTATAAATCACAGAAGATTTTTTTCAAATTCACTGAATAAATTTGTCATTTTTTTAAGAATTTCATTTACTTTCTTTTTCTTTTTATTCAAAATTACCATGATAATAAAATCTAATATGGTAAAAACAGGGGCTAAAGTAAATGATTTAAAGAAGATTTCATCTATAGAAACATTATGAAAATCAACATCCATACTAATACCCCAAATACCAATGATACCGATAACTAAAATGGATAAAATAACATCAAAATAAATTCTAAACATTTCATTCATAGTTTTTGTTACTGATAATTTTTTAAGAATTCTAGTTATTAGAATAAATGACATCCCAACACAAATTAAAGAATGTAAAATCGTGGAATCTAATACAATTTCAGTATATTCAATTATATAAAATAATTCTGACAGAAAAAGACCAATTAGTGAATAGAGAAAATAAACAATAACCAATCTCCCCATATTTCTTTTTATCAGACTTTTATTTTTCTCTTCAAGCTTATAATTGATTCCAATAAAAAAAATTGAAAGGATTATAAAAAATAGTGGAAGTAATAATAGGGTAATAATTGATTGAAATATCGATAGAATCAAAGATAGAATAATGACAAAAGAAGTTATTATTATAATTAAAAGAATTGTCTTTAATTTTTCGTTCATTTTTATGCCCTTTACTCTCTATAAAAACTACAATCTCGTTTATATGGGCCCGGAGGGATTCGAACCCTCGACAAACGGATTAAAAGTCCGCTGCTCTACCATGCTGAGCTACAGGCCCTAATTCATCCTTTCTAACAACTTTCTTACTTTTTCTTTTATATCTTTATTAATATTAACCAAGACAAACCCCTTATCCATCAATCCGTATAGTATAACAGTGTCGCAATCCCCTTCCATGATAAACGGCGTTACAGCTAAATCTTCTTCCCCCTCGACAATGATCTTCACAGGCTCATCTGATTTCAAGGAGTTTTTTACTGCTTCCCAGAACTCTTTAGTTATCATCCCCGAAGGGTTTTCAACCTTGATTATTCTTCCAGTAAAATTCTCCAACAGCCGCCTAGTTTTTCCATCAACTTCCTTCCTATGCTTCTTCAGGTCAAAAACAATTATATCAGGCTCTATCCCTGCTTTTAGGGTGTTAGCGCTTATTACATCGCCAACGCAAACGACTTTCTTCCCTTTTAACTGAGATTTAATATCATCAGGATTAGTATATAATTTTCCATAGGGTTTTCTAAATTCATCCCTCAACTCTTCTGGAAGTTTGTATGTCCTGTTTAATATTATCTACCTCAACCTTACTCCGTCTAAGCTTTTTTGTTGCCAAGCATACTTTTTCAGCTTGGATGTATCCCCGTAACCGCAGGATGAGCATTTTCTTTTTTGATAGTGAAAGGCCCTTTTACCGCACCTTCTGCACAATACATGAACCCTTTTATTCCTCTTTCCCATTGACGGAGTTCCTTTTGACATACTATCGCTCTACAAATATTGACGAAAAGATTAATAAAGTTATTTTTAGCCGCTAGTTGGATCAAATACTCCTGAATTCTCGAAAGTGCTCCTCGGCATTAGAAAAAAGTATCTTGCTTATCTCCTTTTCTTTTTCTGTATCATTTTGAAACTCAGTAACCATATCTTCAAATTCTTCAAATATTTTTTGTCTGCATGAAGTTTCCATATGAATCCACTAATCAATTATATTCATTTTTAAATTTATATTTGATTTTTTCTCTTTTTTAATTCTTCCATCAAGTTATCCAACCCTCTTTCCAAATCCTTGTATGTATTATCAGCTTTTTTCTTATCTCTGGTTTGTCTGACTTCAGATATTAACCCTTTGAAATTGCTCAATAATTTTTGAAATTTCTTAGCGTCATTTTCATACTCATCAAGCAATTGGGAATATTCTTTCCTTAGGTTTTCTGTTAAACTCTTGAATTTAATGCCTGTTTCATCTCGCTCTTCAAGCAGTTGAGGTATCTTTCTTTTAATGATTCATAGTCTTTTTCTAATGTGGGTGCTTTACCTCTGATTTCTTCAAGCTTATTGAAAAGGTAATCGCTCATATCCTTTCCAAAATAAAAGCCAATTACAGCCCCGATCCAGGTAGATAATAGGCTTAGATATCTGTCTATAGTCTTTTCTCCTATGTCTGAATAAGACTTATCAATCAGTGGCAGGAGTATATTTGATAGGAGTAAAAATATGAATGCGAAAAAAACAAGGAAGAGTATCCTCGACTGATTTTTTAAAAAATTTTGGCTTATCCTTCGCTTTAGATTAGTGCCTTTCTCATTTCTTTCAAATTTTTCTTCTTCTTTCCTTGAAGAATTAAACATAATTAATCAATAATTTTGAAAAGATTAAAGCATTGCCATCAAAAAGCTTCTAGCCTTCAACTAAACACTACTTTTTCGCTCTTCTAGAGCTGATTATACAATCTAAATTTTTCCTGAATTAGAACAATTTCCTTACACAGGAGAAGCGTAAAGTATATTGTCCCCACGGATTAGTAGGATGTTGAATTTCTTTTTGTCTTCTTTCCCTTGAATTTCTGCTTCTTCAAGCCATAGGTTCAGATGAAGATCCAAGGCTTTTAGTGTTCCTGTTACCTCTTCAGTGTTCTTCAGTTTAATAAAAACTTTCTTCCCCTTAGCTTTATCCAAAGCGTCAATTGGCCTTTCTGACATTATTTTTACCCCCTCTGTTTTTGTTTAACTTTTTCTATATTTAAAGTTTTAATATTTAAGATTAACGTGAGCTTAAATAATTAATACTTATATTTAAGTAATTAATGAAGTGATTATTTGGCAAAATGGAATATTGATATGGGAAAGAAGATTACAGGCGGGGTTATTCACCAGTATAGAAAGAAAAGAAAATTCCAGAGCGGGTCTATTCCTTTGTTGACAGAATTGGGAAAAGAAAAAAAATTCATAATTTCATGCAGAGGCGGGATAAAGAAAATAAAAGTTGCAAAAGCTGAGTTCATTAATGTTATTGATTCCAAGAACAAGGCCAAAAAAGTAAAGATACTCGGTGTAATCGATAATCCTGCAAGCCCAAACTATGTGAGAAGAGGAATTATAACAAGAGGAGCAATCGTCAAGACTGATTTAGGGAATGTCAAAATCACGAGCAGGCCGAGCCAAGATGGAGTTGTCAACGGGGTTATTGTTCAAGGAAAATAATCTTATTCCAACTTCGAATTTATTGTCCTATATGATTAATAATGTTCCAGGCAAATACTAGCATCTACTTCAAAAATTTCTCAATCCTCAGGCTTTTGACTTCACGGTTATCTCTTCCAACCATGTCTTCAGCCATCAGAAGGGAGTTTATCATAGCTTCTTCTGTGGATTCAATAACAGCTTCGAACGCATCATCCAAAAAACCTTCATGAATACATTCAATTTCTAGAGAAACAACTTCTCTTTTTCTTGGTATCTTGTTTGCAGTCGAGAATGCAATAACAAAGTCCCCGCTTCCTGTGAAAGAGACTGCTCCAAGCCTAGCCATGCCTAAGACAGCATGTTTTGACAGTCTGTTTAATTGGTTATGTGTTAATGGAATATCAGTGGCTATGATTATGATGATAGACGATTGTTTTGAGTCTTCATTCATATTTTTATTTGATATGCCTTGAATTGATTCCCCTATTAGGAATTTACCCATCCTCAAATATTTTGAAAAACTCCCCAAATTGTTGTTGACTAAAACTCCTATTGTATATTTCTTTCCATTCAAGTTGACTATTCTCGAAGAAGTTCCAATTCCGGCTTTAAAACCCAAAGAGATCATGCCTGTGCCAGCCCCGACACACCCCTCCTCTACTTTGCCTGATTTTGCATTTTTTATGCAAGAAAACACATGCTTTTTTTTAACATACCTACCTTCAATATCATTAAGATACCCATCCCAGCATTCCCCTATAACCGGAAGAACGATCTTTCCTTTGTAATATTCGACAACAGCAGAGAAAACATCGCCTAATGACAGGGTGTTCGTCAAGAATATAGGACCGTTCAATTTGGCTTTTTCCATTATATAATGCAGGCCTGTTACTTCCCCATTCCCGTTGAACACATAACCGCCGGCTATCAGACTGTTTTTGGAAGGGTCAATAGGAGGCAATACTACAGAAACTCCTGTTCTGACATCTTTTCCTTTTATTAATGTAATGTGCCCTACTTTAATTCCTTCTACATCTGTAATAGCATTGAATTTTCCTCTTTTGTAGTGATTTTTTATTATATTCAGCTCATTTGCTCTCTTTTTCATGCTTAATTATTAGTGATTAGGCTTTAATTTAATTGCTTTTTGTTGTTTTATTGAAATGATAGTTTTAGGGTTAAAATCAAAATAAAAAGGAATAAAAGTTGAAAAATTGAAGATAATATTGAAATAAAGCATGAAAACTCTGATAATCTACAATTCAGTCCATCAAGGAAACACAAAAAAAATAGCTGAACGCATGGGTAAAGTCCTGAAGGCAAAGTTAGTTAAGCCAGATGAGATAGGCTTGAAGGAAATCTTGAATTATGATTTGATTGGCTTTGGATCTGGAATTTACATGTGGAGGCATCATAGGTCTTTGCTTGATTTTGTGAATAGGCTTCCTGATTTGAAAGATAAGAGGGTATTTGTTTTTTCAACTGCTGGGAAACCCGATAAATTATCGCACAGGAGACTGAAAGAGAAGCTCGAGAGCAAAGGCGCTGATATTGTTGGCGAGTTTTCTTGCGAAGGCCTTGACAAGTTCGGGCCTTTAAGGCTGATAGGCGGGATAAACAAAGGAAGGCCAAACCAGAAAGATCTGAAAAATGCGGAAGGTTTTGCAAAAAAACTGATAAAAAAGATGTGATGTTTTATGGGAAAAATTGGGATAGCATGCAAAAAATGCGGAAAATTATTCACAGGAAATAAATGCCCCTTATGCGGATGGGAAATTTCGGCTGAAAATTTTAAGCAAATTAAAAGATCATAAATTCAATATATATTGAGATTATGCCAGATTCAGTTCCCACAGGAATAGGGGTGTATTTTCATGGGTCTAATAGTTCTGATGCTCAAGTTGCAATAATTATAGGGTCGATAGGGTTCACATCGATGGATAGAATAGATGTTGGTGGAATTAGATATAATCGTTGGTTATCTCATGAAACTTCAGTTTCATATAATGATGTTGTGCACACATTAGATCTTGCTGGCAGAATATGTGAATGGTGTAATATAAGGCATGCATCCCCTAATATTTTATATGGAAGATGTTCTATTCTTCAATTTTGTGCGGCTGAAGATCAAAGGGATAATTCCTTAGAAGATATCTCCACGAAGCTTAGAATATTTCTTTATGGGGAATAATCGGAAATTATATTTGAAAGGCTCAACTTTCATGCCAGATTCTCAACAATCAGCTCAGACAATTCCTTAATAATAATACCAGAATCTTTTGAAGATTGAACAAAACATGCATCACACATAGGGCAGGCAGTGGCAATAGTATCAGTTTTTGTTTTTTTTGCTTCTTCTAGAACATCCTTATTTATCGCGTTTGTCAGTTCAGGGTGATTGGATCTTACGCCCCCGCCCCCGCCGCAGCACATTGCATTCTCCCGATTGAATTTTATCTCAACAATCTCATATCCCATTGCTTCGAGTATTTGACGGGGTTCATCATATATTCCTGAATGCCTTCCTAAATGGCAGGGGTCATGATAGGTGATTTTCTTCTTTTGTTGCTTGAACTTAAGTTTACCGAATTTTATCGCTTTAGCAATTGTTTGTGTTATATGCTCCGCTTCTATATCCCATTCCGCTCCAAGAGCATGTTTGTAATCCTTGTGAAAAGTTTTATAGCACGCAGGGCAGCCTGTAATTATTTTTTTGATGCCATGCTTCTTGAATATATCAAGATTTTTTCTTGCGAGCGTTTTGAAATCATTCTCATACCCGGCATTTAACACAGGCGAGCCGCAGCAAACTTCTATGTCTTTTAACCGGATGAAGTCTATTCCACAATACTTTAGTATATTTTCATAGTTTCTCTGGAAATCCTTAAGCACGAATTTCGTCAAGCACCCTGGATAGTAAAGGACATTACCTCCCATGAATTTATCTAATAAACCCATCTACCACACCTTGAATACAAACAATAATCCCAGTATTAAAAGCATAAAGCCTGAGATAAGTCTCATATATTTTCTGAATTTCTTTCTGAAGTCTTCTGCCTTTTCCACTTTCATCAGGCCGAAATAAAATAATAAATTAAGGACGAAAATTGGTGCCACAAAAAATATATTATACCACACTAAGTAAAGAAACATCTGTAAACCTGAAGTCCTTTCAACAAGCACAGCTGTATAAGCAAATGGAAACGCCCCTGCACACGGTATCTCAACAAAACTCACGAATATTCCCAAAAGAATCGCGGATGGTATTGTGGCCATACTAACTAGTTTTTCTATTTTTGGTTTGGCAGATTTCGGTATTTCAAGTGAAAACCATTTCCCATAAAAAAAGAAATCCTTTATTTGTACTAGGCCAATCAAGATCAATATATATCCTGCTATAGTTTTGATCATCCCTATATAACCGATTATTGTGATTAAGAAAGATATGCCATACATGAATAGGGTATAAACTGAGAATATCATCAGGCAATAGACCGATCCAAGAATCAAAGATTTTCTTTTTGAGCCAATAGATATTAGATAAGCTATGAAGAAGAAAAGAACAGATAGAGCGCATGGATTGAATATGCCATCAGCCAAACCAAGAATTAACCCCAAAAAAGGTGTGGACAGATTCAGGTCAATCCTGCCTATTATTGGGACATTGATTGTTTCTGCAGCCGCTAAGCTGAATGATAAGAGTATTCCAATGACCAATCCAAATATTTTATTTGCTCCCATTCATATTCACCTTTATTATCCCTGTTTTTATCAAAACCAATATTAGTATAATTATTCCCGGGGCTATAAACACATCATTATTTAAACCATTATTAGATATGCCAATTTTTACTGAATCTGAATAACAGGAACAATCCCCATTCTCCAAGCATTCTTGAATCGTTTTTTCAATAAACCCATTATTTCCTATGTAAGCCTGATATGTTGGATTAAATGTTTCTTGGTCACCTTCACTGAACCCTACAAACGCTTTTTCTCCAATGAACGTTGTTGGTACTGTCCCAGAGATATAAACCTTTTCTGAAATGCTGAATTTTTTTGCAACTTCTTCAAAGATTTTTTTGTTTGTTTCATTGTAATGGACTTCAAATTGATTGACTTTGAGTGCTGGATATTTTTCTTTTAATTGCTCTAGAAAAACTTCTTCTTGGGTGCAGTGAGGGCAGGTTTTACCATAGAACAAATCTATACAGACTGAATTATTCTGAGCATTGACAATAGTAGTGATTAGAATCAAAACAGTTAATGTTAACAGCAGTTTTTTCATTCAACACACCTTATTCTACCTATTTGAGTGGAGAAAAGCTTAAATATGAAAAACACAGATGATAAAGTAGTGGGAAATATGTCAGATGAAAAATTCTTCAAAAAACTCAGGGAACTCCATAAGGATCCAAATTTTAGGAAAGCTGTAGATGAATTTGTCAAATTAACAACCTCTTAAATTTTTCGTAATTTATGAATTCTGGTGTGCTGAGACCCTTTATTTTATTTACTATTCTGTATGTTTTTAATGAGTCTTGATTAAACATTGTTCTTTCATCTTCAGATACAACTATATCCAAATTATTTTTAGAGGCACATGCTACTATAAAAAAATCATTCATCATTTTTTTCTTTGACGCATTTTTGTTTATCTCTTTAAAAGTTTGGAAATAATTTTCCGCAAGTTTTTTAATATAAGAATTATTTTCCAGAGAATGCGTTTTTATTATTTTGTCATACAAGTTTAGAATGACTACTCTCAAATTTTTATTATCGATTTTAATTTTTTTAGGCACGTCTCTTAATTCTTTTCTAATAATATCGAAACCGTATATAAGAATATCCTTCTTGCTTGATAACTGATTTATTATTTTTTCTTCTTCCTTTACTTTCAATATCAAACCGTAAATATTTGTATCCAAAATAACTCTCTTCATCCAACCGCCTCTATTTCCAGTTTTTTCAAATCTTTCTTCAGTTTTTTCAGGTCTTTAAACACTATTCCATGTATTCCTAATTTTTCAGCAGCTTCAACATCCTCGATTTTATCATCTATAAAGACGCATTCTTCTGGCTTGGCTTTTATTTTTTTGAGGACATGCTCATATATTTTTCTTTCTGGCTTCACAATACCCAACTCAAATGAACGGAATTTGTGATCAAAAAAATTAAGTCCAATCTCCTCAGATTTTTTAGCGCTGTCAAAATCAACATTAGAAAGCATTATCAATTTGTATTTTGGCTTGAGTTTTTTGGCAAATTTAACCATACTCGAGTCTAACTTCCAATTGTTCAGCCAAACTTGAATCAATTTTTTCATTTCTTCATCTGTTATTGCGATTTCAAAATTTTTTCTTATAAAATATTCAAGAGGAATATTACCTCTATTCAAATCGGTCCAAAGTTCTTTTTCTAATTCATCTCTTTTTACCTCTATTCCAAGGAGTTCACAAACATTTTTAATAAAGATTTTAGAAGTTCCTTTAACAAAAACTCCTCCAATATCGAATATAATCGCCGTAATCATAAGCATCAACAGCAATACAACTTATCCGGCATCCTTCCTTCCTTGACATCTTCGCCAAATGGATTTCCGAATACCCTAATATTGTCCATCATATTTGCATTCGTATCAGTCTCCAAATTCTTCTTCACAGCTTTATTCCTCAGTTTTTTTACAATTTCTGGTATATCTATCGCTAAAGGGCAGTTCTGCTTGCACAACTCGCATCCTGTGCAATAATACATACCATGTTCAAAGCCTTTTTTTAGGCTTTCCTGGAAGACTGTCATCCCTATTCCCCTTCCGCCGAAATAATGCAAGCCATATTCATCTAGAATATTTCTATAAACAGGGCAAGGAAACAGGCAAGCCCCGCAGTTTATGCATTCCAGCAATTCTCCGAAGCCTTCTTTTATTATTTCGCTTCTTCCATTATCTACAAGGATTAAATAAACCTCCTCGGGTCCGTACATTCCCCATAATAATTCCTTCTGAATGTCTGCTGTTTTTGATACAGATGAAATAACATTGATATAGGTCGGGAGGCTAGCTCCTGTTCCCCATATTGCGCATGCCTTGCAGATGGCTATTGCATCTTGTATTGTCGGGACTATTTTGTCAATGCTGGTGATGATTATATGCTTTTTCGGAAGCCTGGTTACAAGCGAGATGTTGCCTTCGTTCTCAAGGATGAATATTCCCCCATCAGATGAAATGACATTCGCTCCAGATATCCCGATATCGGCTTCCAGTATTTTCTTTCTTATATGGTCCCTGATCCATTTGGTTATTTTGATTGGATCTTCCGGAAGAGTAACATCATATTTCTTCTTGATAGTTTCAGTCATTTTTTTAAGAGGAATGTGTATTGCTGGTGTTACTGGATGCGCTGGTCGCTCTTCAGTTATTTGAACGATAAAATCCCCGCAGTCTGTGTCTGTAAAGTCAGTTTCTTTAACCAAATAGTCCTCAAGCCCTATCTCGTTGACAACATTTGATTTTGACTTCACAACCTTTGACCCCCTTGGTATCAGCTTTATTGCTATTTTTTTCGCTTCCTCTGGGGTTTTTGCTTGGAAGACTTTTATGTGCTGCTCCTCTATTTTTTGGACAGCTTTGCTTTTTAGTTGATCAAGATTAGAAAGAGAATGCTTCTTTATTCTTTTTAGATTTTCTTTTAATTCTTCGACATCCAACCCTTCTTGGGCTATTCTTCTGTTCTTGAGGTAGGTGTCATAGCTAGACAATACTATTTTCTTTCCCACAATTATCCTTTCGGAATTTAGTGTTTTTTGCAGGTTTCTCATATATCCACTCTACTTTAATTAAATTAAAACTTTAATAGGATGAAACCATATAAATACTTTGGTTGCAAAAGGTGAAACCGATGAATATCAATAGGAAAATAGCTATTACAGTCATGGTTCTAACTGGATTTATTTTTGCGGTATCTTTTGGGACCCTTTATGTCCAAACTCATATTAGTGAAGGGACGGCTTGCTCATGCACCTTGCCTATACCTGTATTGATTCCGACCTTCTCTTCCCTTGGTGTTTTTGTCGGGTCGCTTGTCTATTATCTGATGTTCGCTAGGATTAAGGAGAGCGAGAAGAAGTTGAGCGAGGATGCTAAAGTTATGCTGGATATGCTTCCTAATGATGAGAAGGAGATGATATTGAGGCTTGTCGGCAGTAATGGTGAGATTTCCCAAAGCAGGCTTTCAGGTATTTTCGGTAAAGTCAGAACTTTCAGGACAGTTGAAAGCCTTAAAAAAAGGGGAATTGTTGTAAAGGAAAAATACGGGAAGACAAACATGGTGAAGCTTGAAAGTAGATTCAGGAATATACTTTATTAGATTTCTATAAGATGATAAGTTAGAGATTAATTTCTATAATTCTTATTTATTTATGGTGAAAATTCATGCCTGGTTTTACTGATTCATTTCTTGACCATGGTTCTGGTATCAGTATCTCCGAAAGTAAAAAAAGATTACCTTTGGCCCAAGCTATATATGATGTTTTAGAAAGAGGACGTGCAATAAGAGGGATTCGCGTTGCTTTGGATCAAAGTTATACTGAAGAAAATATTAAATATGTATTAGATTTTATGGTTGCAAAAGGAAATTTGCAAACTGAAAATGGGTCTTTCGGTCTATTATATTCAAGATCGGATGAAAGACCAACTAAGTAAGGTCATTTATTAGAAATATTATAAATAACTAATATGAAAAGCTAATTTTACCTTTTTAGTTATTTTTAGTGGATGTATTATTCAGGAATCTGGTCATTATTTAGAAGAAGACCTTTGCATTAAAAAATGTGAAGAAGATGATTGCAACGCGATAAAGGTTTATTGATTATTTTTTCCTAACAGCGCTTTCTATCCTGTCCATAGCTTCTTCTATCTTTTCGTAAGCAGTGGCATAGCTCATTCTAACATAACCTTTTCCCCATCTCCCAAACTCGCTGCCTGGAACAACAAGGACTTTAGCCTTCTTCAGGAAGAAGTTTGATGCCTCAACTGATGACATACCTAGTTTTGATATGTTTGGGAATGCATAGAACGCACCTTCTGGCTTAAGGGAGCTGATTTTTGGCATTTCTTCCAGCCTTTTTGTGATGAGTTTTCTTCTTCTGTCATACTCTTTTCTCATCTCTTCCACACATTTTTGGCTTCCGTTTAATGCCTCAACCGCTGCTATCTGGGAAACTGTCGGCGCGGATACGGTTGTGTAGATGTGCAATCGAGTCATCGCCTTAATAAGGTCTATCGGCCCTGCAACGTAGCCTATCCTGAAGCCTGCCATTGCATAGGTCTTCGAGAAGGATTGGAATGTCAAAACACGGTCATTCATGCCGTTCAGGCTGGCCATGCTTATATGTTTCTTGCCGTCGTAGACTAGTTTTTCATATGCTTCATCTGAGAATATGACAAGGTCATGTTGGATTGCAATATCCGCTAGCTTCTCGAGGGTTTTTTTCTTCAGTATCCCCCCTGTTGGATTGCTCGGTGAGTTTATTATTATTACTTTTGTCCTTTGGTCGATTAATCTTTCCAGTTCGCCTGGGTCGAATTCAAAGCCATTCTCTTCTCTTAAAGGAAGCGATACCGGCGTTGCTGAAACCGTCTCTACCATTGGTATATAGGCGAGAAAGCCTGGATCAGGGACTATGATCTTTTCTCCTGGGTCAACCAAGCTTAGAGTAGCGAGGTAAAGGGCTTCCTGAGAGCCGCAAGTCACGACAATCTCTTCAGGGGAGGCGTCTATCCCATTGTCTTTCTTCAGCTTCTTAGCGATAGCTTCTTTGGTTTCTGCCCTTCCCCCTATGGGAGAATAATGTGTGTAGCCTTTGTCTATTGCAATTATCGCTGCTTCTTTTATATGTTCTGGGGTTACAAAATCAGGCTCTCCTGGGCCAAGGGATATTACATTTTTGTTTTCTATAGCCATTTTCATTATCTTGTCGAAATTGGACGATGGTAAATGCAAGCATCTTTCAGAGATTTCGTGTTGAGTTGTCATGAACTATTTTTTGGAGTGGGAAAAGATAAAGGTTAACTTACTTTTTTCGTTTTTTCTTTCCGTCTCGTGTTAGATGACTATCACAATCAGTAATTGGAGGGAGACTTAATGCAAGTCTTAATTGTTTTGGTTTTGCTCTTGGTTTGGCTTCTAAACCAGATCTTCTATAATTAATTTTTCTCGCATATCCGTCATTATTTTGAACAAGAGTCACTGCAAGGCCTATATATTCTCTTGGAATTCGAAATTCTCTTGCAAGAACAGCTCCAATTATTCCTTCTTCTCTGCCTTTGTACCCACTTTCATATCTTCCAGGTAATGTATGATAACCAAGCCTTGATATAGCATCAGATGCTTTTTTGATTATAATGACCTCGTAGGCCATAATTAATGAATGAATAAATATGTTTAAAAATCTTTTTAATAAATTATTTAATATAATGCCAAAATTCACTGTCCATATTTCAGATATAAGAAATTGTCTTTTATACCCACATGGAAATAGAAGATAGATAATACGTTTCGGCTATAGGTGTTTTGAAGATATTTCTGCGACATCATACCAAAAAGCATTTCTTCAAACGCTAGAACGTTTTGTGAGAGAAAGGTTAGATGAATTAGATATACCGTTAGACTCTAATCACTTTGGAATAGTTGCCAGGTTTTATTCTGGAATAAAAAAGGATCTTATTAAAGAAAATGTTGAAGTCTTTCATAATGGCAAATGGGTTAGAATATGTGATTTAGGTATTTTAGAAGGGGTGTATACTAAAAGAGAATACCAGAGTAAAGGAACTAGACTAAACAGAGATAGAAAAGAAAGAGCAAAGAAAAGAAGAGAACAGATATTTCAATTGCCGATTGATCCGCTTTTGGGATATGATCTGAGTCCCAAGGAAGAGGAATTATATAGACAACTTTTGAATACAGAAGAAACTGTTTATATAAGACAAATAAGAGATTTAGGTTTTCAAAATGCATTCTATAAATTGCAGGAATTGGGCTTGGTTGATTTTAATATAACAGACGGCAGTGTTTATCTGACTCATCTTGAATCAGTTTAATTTATAAATTCTAAAACTGTCAGATTATTCCTATGATCGATACTCACTGCCACTTATTGCATAAGGGCCTTCTGGAGAAGCACGAGCAAGTAATTCAGGAAGCGAGAAAATCAATGACAGCGATAATCAACTGCGGGTATCCGGGGGATGCAAAAGAAGCGATAGAGCTCACAAAAAAACACAAAGGGTTTATTTTCCTGACTTTAGGGCTGCATCCCATAGACATAGTCAAGATGACCGACGATCAGATAGACGAGTATATTTCTTTTGTCAAAAACCACAAGAACAATATTTTGGCAATAGGGGAGATAGGGTTAGATTACCATTGGTATCCGGAGCCAGAAAAGCAGCCTAGGCTTGAAAAAATCTTTCAAAAGATGCTAGATCTTGCAGAAGAACTTAACCTCCCAGTAATACTTCACACAAGGAAAGCCGAACAGAGATGCTTTGATATTGTAGCAGAAAGAGGCCTTAAGAATGTTGTATTTCATTGTTATGCGGGAAATCTGACATTGGCGCAGAAAATCATCGACCAAGGATATTTCATATCCGTTGGCACTAATCTACTCAGAGGCAAAAATACGAAGAAAATCGCTAAAAACTATCCGCTTGAACAGCTCCTTACCGAGACTGACGCTCCATTTCTTTCTCCTTATCCTGGTAAACAAAATGTTCCCCAGAATGTTGCATTTGTCCTTGAAGAGATGTCTAAGTTACGTGGTGTTACTGTTAGTGAGATTGATATGGTTATTGAGGGAAATTGTAAAAAATTGTTTAAAATTTAAACTTAAATTAGGTCATTTCATTCCTTCAACTAATTATATTCGGCATAACCATAAGGAGATGATGCACCATAAACAGTAGGAGGTTCCTCCCCATACACTCTTAATGTTTCTTCAACAACATCTTCCACAACTCTTCGGATTCTTTCATTTCTTTCATTTTTGTTTCGAGTTTAATTACATTGTCTTTCATGGGGTTCTTTTAAAAAATAAAACTTAAATTCTTATAGTATACTTACTTTTTTTCGGCCAATAATTATTTCCGACAGTTTATAATATCCATGAAAATGGTGATTGATAACCTAAGAAAAGAATCCCTATAAAAACATTTAAGCTTATTATTACCTAATTAAGTGTTGTGGTTATATGGCAGAGGAAAAGAAAGAGATTGATATTCTCAAACACGAATTAGTTCCAAAACATAGGATATTAAATGAGGAAGAAAAGAAAAAACTGTTCGAAAAGTATGGTGTAAAATACAAGGATTTACCTCGGATTAATCTGAAAGACCCTGCGGTTGTAGCTGTGGGTGCAAAAGCTTGGGATGTTATAGAAATAGAGAGAAAAAGCCTTACTGCAGGAGAAACAAAATATTACAGAGTAGTAGTTCCTAATAGATAAATTTCAACCAGTATTATTCTTTATTTTACTGAAAATGAAGCTTATAGTTTCTTTTTTCAGGCATTCATTCCAACATTGGTTCCCAAAGACACATAATACCCTAAAATTAATTCTAGTCAGCGGGCAATAACCCCGCTTTTTATGATGACCTTAAAAAGAGAAAAGTTCCGCAGGCTTAACTTAGGATCAACATACGACCAGCATACAGTGCCTATATTCCATGCATCCTGCGGGGGTAATAAATGCAAGCCGCTGCTTAAAACTCTGATGACCAGCCATTGCATGAATGATTGTAAATTCTGTCCCTTCAGGGCGGAGAGATATGTTCACCGGGATAAATGGGAACCTAAGGAACTCGCCAATGTTGCCGTTAAATTGTGGAAGATGAGGAAGATAGAGGGAGTTTTCCTCTCTTCTTCTGTTTATAAGGACCCCGATTCAACTTTTGAAAGTCAACTGGAAGCTGTGCAAGAAATGCGCAACCTGGGATTCACAGAATACATACACCTCAAAGTAATGCCAGGCACTTCCCGAGACCTAATAAAACAAGGCGTTCAGCTCGCAGATAGGGTTGGAATAAACATAGAATTTCCAAATAAGGATCATTATGAGGATATGAAATTATTCCTCAGCTTCAAGGAAGACATTCTAAAAAGACTGAGATGGGTTGCAGAAGAGGTTAAGAAAGCGCAAAAAGAAGGCAAATGCAAGGCTGGATTAGATTCGCAAATGGTTATTGGGGCGTCAGACGAGACAGACAAAGATATAGTTAGAATAAGCGGCTATATTTACCAAGAGCTGAATGCTAGGAGAGTCTACTACTCTAGGTTTGATCCTGTTCATCACACTCCGCTTGAAGGCAAAAAACCGGAAAACCCATGGAGGGAATACCGGCTTTACCAGAGCTCGTTCCTGCTCAGAGACTATGGTTTCAAGTCTAAGGAATTCGTCTTTGATGGCAATGATAGACTAAACCTTAAGGAAGACCCTAAGTTCAGCATTGCGAAAGAGAATGATTTGTTGGTTGATATTAATGAAGCGCCTCAAAAAGAATTGCTAAGGGTTCCTGGAATCGGGTTAAAAACTGCTGAAAAAATAATCGAAAAAAGGCCTTTCAAAACCATGCCCAGCTTCCGCCAAGTTGGAGTCATCGTTAAGAGAGCTGCTCCATTCATCGAGTTGTCGGGTGTTAGGCAGATGAGGTTGAGTAGGTGGTTGAAATGATAATGGAAGATGATGAGATCAAAGGAAAGATTCTTGATAAAATGGCACGACACAGATATTGGGGAGGAAAACACACAGATACTTTGAACTTGGCAAAAGGCTTTCCGAAAGATATTAGAAAATACGTCTTGAAATTAGTCGATGAGATGAAAAATGATAATCTGATTATATCAAAACCTACATCTTATGGAGAACATGTAAGCCTCAATATTGAGAGAAAGGATGAGATTCAGTTTCTAATAGATAAGTTTCTTGTCAAAAAGTATTAGTAAATTAAAACATACTATTAAAGTAATGATATATATACTTAAAAAAACAATAAAGGTTCATGAAAGAAAAATCAGTCTTTGTGGAGTTTTTCGGAGACAATCCCCTTATCAGAATATTGGACTTTCTGATCGAGAAAAGACCTTTTGACACAACAAAAGAGGAGATAATAAAAGAAACAGGAATCTCAAGAGTCTCGCTGTTCAAATACTGGAAGAAAATAGAGGAATTTTCGGTAGTCAAAAAAACCAGAGAGATAGGGAAGGCTTCATTATTTGTGCTGAATGATGAAAATCCAATAGTTCAGAAATTACTGATACTTGAGAGTGAATTAATAAAAAGAGCTATGAATGTTGATTCTGAAAAGGTTCCATTGAAGATAGTAAAATGAGCCGTTTGTCTAATTCTTTCTAAAATAAGTATTAAAATTATTTCAATCATATTATTAATCAAGGTGGTACTGGTTCCAGTCCTAATCAACTTCAAAATCTGCGACAACGCACAAGAGTGCTATGGCATAGAGGCTTGCCCTACTGGAGCATTTCATTGGGATGCGAAAAATAAAGCAATCGCAGTTGACGAGTCAAAATGCATTCTTTGCGGAAAGTGTCAGGATGTATGCGCAGTCGGTGCGATAAAAGTTGCCAAAACAAAAGAAGAATACGATAGAATAAAAAAAGAAATTGATGAAGACCCTAGGAAGATCTCGGATTTATTCGTGGATAGGTATGGGGCAGAGCCAATACACCCTGCTTACCTGACTTCAGAAAAAAATTTTACCCGTGAAATATTAGAATCAACAAAACCAGCAGCAGTAGAGCTATTTAATGACGATTCAATCCAGTGTTTAGTGAGTTCCATTCCAATAAAAGAATTGTTTCGTGGCTTAGATATCAAGTATAGAAAGATGGGAACCGAAGATGAAGCATTCCTTAAAAAGTATGGAGTCAAAAAATTCCCGAGTTTGCTCTTCTTCAAGGATGGAAAGCTGATTGGGAAAATAGAAGGGTATTATGATGTTGACAAGAAAAAGAAAATGCTTATGAGAGTAAACCGTATTTTAACGAAATGATCACTCAGGCTTTCTCCTAATTCCTCTGGATTTAGATCCGCCAATAGCTATAGCAACGGCAAGAACAACAATAATCAACCCAATAACAGCAGCAGCTTTTATGTTGAATATTTCTGGAAGATAAGTCCCTGGAATAATACTCATGACTATTTTTAGCAATGTTAAACTTAAGTCCTTGTTTTCTTTCAGGAAAATTGATATACTAATTTTCACAAATTATTGCAAGGTGAGATTTATGGAATGCTGCTGCGGATGTAAAAAAACAGAAACCAAAAAGACAGTAAAAAAAATAGCAAAGAAGAAAAAATAGGCTTCTGATAATATTTAAATGCTTATTCTTCATGTAGTTTTGACTATCCATAAAATTAAATAGTCATTATTTAAAAAATAGTTCGTTAAGTGATGAGTATGCCCGAAGAAAAAATCTTTGGCAAAGAGCAGGAGCTAGAAAATCTTGAAGATTGGCAATTGTTTGAAGATGATTGGGACGAAGACGAAGATCTTGAAGAATTCTAGAAGCCTTTCAGATAAGTAGCATAAGCGTTTTTTATCCTAACCTTTCTAAAACATCCTAACTTTCCTTTTGTTACAATCGGTTTGTAGAAAATGTTCCTTGAAATCATCCCCTTTTTACCTCTTTCATCTATCAACACTTCACCTTCCCAACCAAGCCAATGCTTATTTTTTTCGAACTGAATTTCTTTTACTAGTATTGACAGTTTTTGTGTTCTCTTGTTGATTGCTTCTCTTTTCAGCTGCTTCATCTGGGACGCTTCTGTTTTTGGGCGGGGCCAATACTTTGAAATATTCACAATATCCGGCTTAACTTCTTTCAGTAGGTTAATAGTTTGCTGAAAATCTTTTTCTGTCTCTCCTGGATATCCCGCGATTATATCTGTCGACAATGTGATCATCGGGAATTGCTTCCGGAATGCATCAATTATATGTTTGAAATCACTGATCGTGTAGTTTCTGTTCATTTTTTTGAGGATTCGATCCGAGCCTGACTGGACAGGTATATGAATGAATTTGAAAATTTTTTCTGACTTATATGCTTCTATCAGTTCATTGAGTATTTTTTTCGTGTGGTTGGGGTTCATCATTCCAACTCTGACAAGGAATTTTCCTGGAATTTCTGCTGCCTTTTTCAACAGCTCTGGCAAGCTTTCACTTGCATCCTTCCCGTAGCAGCCTGTATCTTGCGAAGTCAGCCAAAACTCCTTAACACCCTGGGTTAATACGGATTTCACTTGCTTTGTGATTAAGCTTGAAGGATAACTAAATAATCGGCCTTTTGCAAATTTTGTCTGGCAGTAATAGCAATTCCCCAGGCATCCAGTAGATATTTGGATTATGTCGATGGCAGGGTTCCTTCTGATTTTCGGCAGGCATACTTTTGGTTTTCTTATAGCATCTATTGCTACAATCTTCTTTCCATTGAATGCCTTCTCTGCTGCTTCGCATATCGAATGAATGGAATCTGGCCCGATCAATGATGCTTTTGGGTTTATGTTTTCTATGATTTCTTTTTCTGAGCTTGACATGCACCCGGCAACAACAAGAGGTTTCCCACTGAGTTCTTTTATCCTGAATTTCATCCTGTTCTCGGTCGGCGACTTAACTATGCATGTGTTGAGGATATTGATGTCTGATTGTTTTGGTGAGGAGACTATTTTGTGGCCTTTTTGCTTCAGGATCCCGAGCATTATTTCCGAGTCTGATTGGTTGGCGCTGCAGCCGTAGCTTTCCAGGTAGATTTTCATAAGTCTATTATTATAGAGTAAGAATAATTAGTTTTATGAGTCACTCCACAAACCTTTTTCCGATTTTTTTCTCGATTTGCCTAAGCACTTTTTCTGGCTCATTTACACCCCTTATCACAATATTGTTCCTTTCTCCTGCCATGCTGTTGACGGTAATATCCCCATAGTTTAACAAAGTTCCTAATATGCCTTTGCTCATTGAAACTCCTGTGACTAAATTCCATGTAACAATGTTCTTTTTTTTGGTTGCTATTCCAACAACTTCCTCGATGCTCTCATCCTTAATAAGGTAACTGTTGCTAACTTTTATGTATTCAGGGAATAAAAACAGGTAGACAGCCGGAAAGGATAGCAGATAAATCACAAAAATAGGGAATATCTCTATGATATAAAGGAATAATATGGCCAATACAAATGCCAAAGCAAAAGCATAGCTGACGATAAAAGATTTTCTTGATCTTTTCAGGACAGTGTCTTTCATACTAATAATTTAGAAGACCAAATAAAATAGCTTATAGAAAAAAAAGAAAAAGAAAAAAATATCAAAACTTGTTCTCATACTTCTTTGCCAATCTAGCAACTGTATCCTTTAATCCAAATCCTAATGCTATTGCTACTCCTAGTCCTACTGCTCCGACCACTATTATTATTATTATGTTGATGAGGTCGTTTGGTATATTGGCGACGTCAAATGCAATTGATATCGCTATTACCATGATGAAGAAGAATATTATTTGCGACACTATTTTTGAATACTCTGACCTGCTTGTTTTTACCTGATTCTGGAAATATCTTGCTATTAGATATGCTACTACTATGATTATTGTCCCTCCCAGGATGCCAACTATAAATTCAACTAAATTTTCAAAATATTGGGTCAATGGCTGTATCCCCAGGATGTTCAAAGATGCTGAAATAAACGCAAGATAGATAATCCATTTTACTAATGTTGAAAAAATTTCGCTTACTTTAGGGCCTTTTTCAAGCTTAAAGTAGCCGTCTGCCTTGAATTTTTTGAGTATTCTTAGTAACACTGAACCTACTATTTTTCCTATTACCACTCCAATCAACAAAAGGATTAATGCTCCTAATATGTTTGGAAGCGGGGTAATAAAAGAGTTTGCTAGATTTTCTAATACAGTTAGTCCTTCTACCATAGATATCTTAATATTCTTTCTCTTGAGGGGTTTTAAGAATTTTGTGACCATTTATGAGGGGTGAATTGATAAAAGAGCTATTAAATGATGGAGCGCCCCGGGCCGGATTTGAACCGACGGCCTTTTGATTAACAGTCAACTGCTCTACCGCTGAGCTACCGGAGCATAAAGTAAACAATTAATAAAACGCACTTATTAAGGTTTCATCCTACCCATTGTTCTTGGAAATGGAGCGGTTTCCCGGATGTTTTCTATTCCGCACAGCCACATCACAATCCTTTCCAACCCCATCCCAAACCCTGAATGCGGAATGGATCCATACCTCCTTAAGTCCAAGTACCATTCGTAGTCCTGCTTCTTCAGCTTGAATTCCTTGATCTTCTTCTCGAGCAATTTCAAGTCGCTGATCCTCTGGCTTCCGCCTATTATTTCACCATACCCCTCTGGCGCTATAACATCGGCTGCTAATGTTAACTCTGGATTTTCCGGATCTGGCTGCATGTAAAATGCCTTCATCTTTGCTGGAAACCTGTGTATTATAATTGGCTTCTCGAATTGCTGCGAAATGAACCTTTCTTGAGGCGCACCAAAATCCTCTCCCCATTGGATTTCAAAACCGTTCTTCTGGAGAAGTTTTATAGCATCGTCGTAACTAATTCTTGGGAAGGGTGCATCTATTTTCTCTAATTTTTTGATATCCCTTTCCAGTATTTCCAGGTCTTTCCTGTTCTTTCTCAAGACTTCCTTGACAATACTTGTGATCAACCCTTCCTGAAGTTTGAGATTATCCTCGAAATCGTAGAAGGCCATTTCAGGCTCGAGCATCCAAAATTCTGCGAGGTGCTTTTTTGTCTTGGATTTTTCTGCCCTGAATGTTGGACCGAAGCAGTAGACTTTGCCTAGAGAAGCAATTGAAGCCTCGCTATACAGCTGGCCGCTTTGCGCAAGATAGGCTTTTCCCCCTGGATATTTTGTCTCGAATAATGTGGTGCTGTCTTCGCAGCATGTTGGCGTTAGTATAGGCGAGTCCACTCTGTAAAATCCTTGGTTGTCTAGGTAATCTGTTGCAGCTTTTATTACTGTTGATCTTATTTTAAGAATGGCTCTCTGCCTTCTGCTTCTTAACCATAAATGGCGGTTATCTAGCAGGAAGTCCACACCATGCTCCTTCTTTCCTAAAGGATATTCTTCTGCTATCTGCAGGACTTCGAGTTTTTTTACTTTTACTTCATACCCATCTGGGGCACGCTTATCTTCTTTGACTTCTCCCTCAAGAATTACAGATGATTCTTGCGTGAGTTTATTTCCGCTTTCAAAAGTTTTTTCATCAACACCATCCTTGTGTACAGTGGCTTGTATATTGCCAGACCCATCCCTGATTATCAGGAACTGTACGCCGCCGCTTGACCTTAGATTCTCAACCCATCCGGCTATCTTCACTTTGCCTTTGGATTTGCCATCTAGTATCGACTCTATTTGTGTTAGACCTTTCAAAACCAAGCACCTCTCAAATATTTTATTTTTTCAGCTAAATAAACCCAGGACAATTCAAGCGAGATTAAAACATTCACCGTGCATTTGCAGCACCTTCTAAAATATAGGGGAGTAGGATTTAAATAGATTGTTAATTTCTAACTTGTATCAGATAATGAGAACATTCTTTGTATAGTTTTTTCAAGAATATCTACCATTACCTCTTACCCATCTATAAGGAGGATCTAAAATTAATGTATGTTTCCCTTGATCTCTTCTTCTACGATCTTCTTCCACAAGTTCCCTGAAATCAACTGAATACGCTTTTTCAATTAGAAAATCATGAATTCTTGTGTAAGGTTCTTCTCCATATGCTTGAACAGCAGAAATTGGTGCCCAACCCCCGCGATCTTCAATGACAACTGGAAGAATTTCTTCTATATCAATACCTTTTTCTTTCATTATATCAAGAAGCATTTTTAACACTCCTATCATACTTTTTCCACTATCCCCAGAATTATCAGCAACTACTATTCTTCTCGGTTTTGGTAATATCATAAGTTGTCTTGCTATTTCTTCTTGATCGGTTGTGGTTGGTCTGAAGCCTAGAGAATCAATTAAATTACGATCATCACTTTGTCCTATTGCTAGATAAACGAGAGGTGTTTTTCCAAGATCTTTAAGATATGGCACGAGTTCTCTAGAAATAGAAATATCCCCACTATAGCCAGGAACTACCATCCCATACGGTGTCTGAATAGTTTTATCATTCCAAAAATTTCACGGAATCTATTACATTATCGCCGTCAGCATCAAAACCTTTAACAACCCTTGCACTACATTTATTTGCTTTAAAACCTTCTAAAATTTCATCCATATGTTTTGTAAAAGCTATCGCAGCTGATTGAACACCACTCATACCTATACCACAAAATAGTAGTAATTCCTTATTTTCGTTAAAAGGATTTAAGCATTTAACTATTCCACCAATTCTTGGGTCTTTATAAGTCTCCTTTGTCTTTTTCGAGATCATATTTTCAGTTTTTGGATCAAAATAGATTGGTAATTTCTCATTTATTCTATCGACAATTATATTTGTTTTATGGTTTCCGAAAATTATCAGATTTCCTTTTAAATCAGTTTCGTTTACTGTTGTATCAAGCTTGTAGCTAGGAAATTCTATTTTTTTGAGAAATTTTCCTAAAAAAAGTATAATATCAATTATATAAGGACCTTCAGTTGAGGGGGCATCATATTTCCCATGAGAATATGTATCTCCAATAATTATCTTGCAATTCAACTTCCCGTTCTCCACAAACGGTTTAAGCAATTCAGCATTGTCCAATCCTATATCATCAATTTCCTGGCCTTTCTCTTTGATCTTAAAAGAAACAGCCTGATAATTAACGCCATAAATCTTTGCAGTCCCCCCAGTTCTGCCTTCAGTCCCGATTAATTCTATAAGACCAGCTTTCTCGAGGCTCCTTATGTGGTAATATATCTTCTGTTCATGCTCCTTTAATTTTCTTGCTATATCCATAGCGCAAGAGGGATTTTCAGATAGCTCCTTCAGTATTTTCAAGCCAAGCCCGTTTGATATAATGCCAAGAGTAGAAGGGTCTTTAATAACCAGTGTTTTATATGCGATGCTCTTCTCTCCGAGATCTTGAACCAAATAATCCATATTTTTTTATTACACAAGAAAATATTTATAATACTTTTTTACCGGTATTGAAGAAATTTTAGTGCTATATAAATAATTTTTGTGGTTTTATTCTATACGATCTTAACTAGTTTTAAACGACTTTTAGACGAGTTTTATATAAAATGAATTCTATATTATAACTCAGGTTAGCTATGCAAAAATCAACGTCCATGGAGCGATTCCATTATAAGAATTTTATGAGATGCCTTTGCATAGTAAATAATATTAAGATCCCAACATTCAATGTCTGTTGCTGATTTGGGATGATTCCTTTCTTTTTTCGGATGACCTGAAAAAAATTGATTAATAAAATACAAAAAAATGGCTGCTGCGGTTCTTTGTTTTTAAAAAATAAAAAAGGGAGATGAAAAAAATGCTGACATTTTGCGAAAAATGTGGAAATATAATGTCTTTGAAAGAAAAAAACGGAAGGGAAGGTTTGTACGAATGCAGGGGCTGCAATGCAGTTGCTTTAATGAAAGTAGAAAGGCTGGTGCTGACTGAAAAAGTCTTTGAAGAACCTTCATTGAAATTGGTCCAAAAAAGCATGAATTTTTTAATCTAGTATTCAATTCCCTTCCTGGCAGAAATGCCATCGCCAATAGGGTGTTTTATCTCTTTTATCTCTGTTGCAAAGTCTGCCCGATCTATCAGTTTTTTGGGGGCATACCTGCCTGTTAGATAGATAGTGGTCTCAGGCGGGGCTTCATCCAATAGATCAATGACTTCATTCACATCAACCAGTCCATTATAGTTTATTCCTTGGATCTTTTTAGGTCCGGTTATTAGGTTGATTTCATCCAGAATCATCAGAAACGGTTTTTCTTTGAGTTTTTTTCTTGCAAATTCCAGCCCTTTCTTGGCTAACATATAATCTTCAGGATCAGGGTTTTTTGGGTTGATGAATTTGCTCCTTCCGAATTGATAGATTTCATACTCCGGCTTAAGCCTTTCTTTGATTTTGTATTCCCCTATATCTTTTCTGCCCTTGAGAAATTGGATTACTACAACTTTTTTTCCGTGCCCGACAGACCTTAGAGCCACGCCTAGGGCGGATGTTGTCTTGCCCGCACCATGCCCTGTCCACAAATAGACCAAGCCGCGTTTTTGTTTCATAGGATTTATTTAGGATTAGGGTTATTTGAGATTTTGTCTACTTCATTCCTAACTTCTTCTTTGCATCCCTGCTGATCATTTCTGGAGACCATGGAGGATCGAAAACTAGATCAACCTTTACGCTTTTAACTCCTTTTATTTTTTCGACAGCGTCTTGGACATCTCTTGTTATTGCTGAATGCATTGGGCAGAAAGGATTGGTCAGAGTCATCTTTATCTCGACTTTGCCGTCTTTCACACCCACATCTCGGATAAACCCCAAGTCAACTACATTTACAGCTATCTCTGGGTCATAAACTTTTTTCAGTTTTTCGAAGACTTGCTTTTCTGTGACCATGTATAACACTGTTATAATTAATGGGAGATCATATTTAAATAAATTATTCACAATTTTTGCTGGGATTGGGTAAACATTATTAAAGTTTCACTCGTGATCGAGAAAGTTTATTTGAGGAAAGTATAGTGTGGAAACTATAGGTTAGGTAGAACGATAGATATTTAAAATTATATCTACTCACAGTATCTCCGAATGCCCATTGAATTTTAACTGATTCAAAAATGACAGATTTTCAATCTACCCAAATTATTCGATGAAAACAACTAGCAATATCCCAAAATATGCAGAAATATTTCATTTGACGATT
>Ga0210014_1000692_pt1 | contig 27142 bp, 32 predicted proteins | sample CryGeymeta201519_FD_183983 | JGI IMG/M metagenome (GOLD analysis project Ga0210014, IMG submission 183983) | Groundwater microbial communities from Crystal Geyser aquifers in Utah, USA - Crystal Geyser metaG 2015-19 (SPAdes) (version 2) | ecosystem: Environmental > Aquatic > Deep subsurface >...
AACGGGTCACTTTAGCTAGTATCTTTCAAATATCACCATATATACGTAATACCTCCTCTACAGCAGCGTGACGTTGAATGTCCTTTCCAGAAAACTCAACACCACAAATAAAATCATGCCCAGCAAAGTTTGCAGAACGATGCTTGAAATCAATGAGTCCGTTATCTCCCTCGACTCTGTCAGTCTGCCTGATGTCACCAGTTACCACTAGTTTGCAGTTTTCTCCAATGCGGGTTAATAACATTTTTAGCTGGCTTGGGGTAGCATTTTGCATTTCATCAGCAATGATGAACGCATTCTTAAAAGATCTACCGCGCATAAACGCTAGCGGCGATATTTCAATAATCTCTTCTGCTAGCATCTGTGTCAATTCAGCTACAGAGTAATATTCCTTCATAACGTCAAATATAGGCCTTGTCCACGGTGCCATTTTTTCATTAAGATCACCTGGCAGGAACCCGATTTTCTCGTTTTCAACTTCAACGGCAGGGCGGGTAACAATTATTTTTTGTATAACTCCTTCTTTGTATGCCTTAATGGCTGCTAACACTGCTAGCATAGTTTTTCCAGTTCCGGCTGGGCCGGTTGCAAAAACTATTAGCTTATCCTCATCTTGCAATAGCTCAATGTATTCCTCTTGAGCTACACTCTTTGGAATCATCGCAACTGTTTTACGTTGAGCTACATAAGACTTAAAATTAAAAATGTTATCGATTTTTTCACTTGTTTCCGCAATGTGTGCTCTACGTGATCCCCCTTTAATAGCAGCTGATTTGCGTGATTTTACTGGTTGTGAAACTTCCATTTCTCTTGCATGTTGCGCATACTTACGTTTTGCCAAAATGTTATCTCCTAAAATTTGTAGGAAGTATGGGATCATCTACCTACAAAAATATTTACCGGCAAATCAAAAAAGCAAAACTAACATATATAAAACCTGAAAAAAAGGTTAAATAAAAGTCTTGCCACCATACACTAAGAATGTTCACCCTCGCGCAAAAAGATAAATAATAGTAAATACGAGATAATCTATGGCACAAACTTTGCAGGCAGCGTTAAACAATGTTAAAGACATTTATATGTCAGAAAGTTCATTGGCGACACTTTTAGACTTTGAACGAGTGTTGGATGAACTTGATGTATATGCTTTCGCCAACTGGAAGAAGGGCGAGTTGATTGCTGGTCCAGAGTATGAGAAATACTTTGTTTCATGCACTTTTATGTGGCCGTACAAACAAATGCCCGATCCACGCGGTGGTCAGCAACTTTTAAACTATAACTGTGAAGTGTTGTATAAGAAAGATGAGCTAGAGTATCCAGTCAAGCCAAAATCTCCTGCTGACTTTAGGCCGGGAACTAAGATGGCAAAGACCAAAAAAGTTCCTATTTGGGTTCTTACCATCACCATGCCAAAATCTCTCATATCTGACATTGGCAGAGGAACTGTTGAGTTAGAAAACGAGATTTTAGATGCCGCTGATTTAGAGCAGTCATATGATGAGGGAGTTGACGAAGAAGAAAATAAAGTTGAGGATCAGTTTTCGCCAGACGCTGGAGCACCACAGCAGCAACAAGGTATGGCGCCAGGTGGAATGCCACAACAACAGCAACCTGGTATGGGAGGCATGTAATATGAACCAGCTAAGTGAAGGTGTTGAAATGGGTGATTTGACAAGATTAGTTCAGCCAATCTTGTCAATAGATGAGTTCCGCAGCAAAATGGGTGAAGATAAGGATATTATCGTAGTTGGATTTACTGTGATGGGCAAGTCTCCAGCAGACGACATCGTTAGCTTTATTGAAAAAAGTTACGATTGGATTTTAGATGCTGATGTGAGCAGTGGTGAAACTGAAGATGGCAACTATATGGTATTTGCTGAGTTCGAACGTACAAAATCCGCTCCATCTCATATTATGTCGATGATTACTGATCTAGTTAACTTAACTGATCAAGAAGTCAAAGATTGGCAGTTTACTTATTACAAACATAGTACTGGCATTCCGTTAACAGAGGAAAATCTCGTTAAAACTATGCTGCTAACTCCTGAATCGTATAATACTAAGGTAGAAGCAAGTGCCGTAGACGCTATAAAAGAGTCAACACTACTTAATCAGTACAGAGCAATGGCTGGAGTTCGTGTTCCAGCAGCAAAAATAGTGGACATGCAGATTTTAAACATGCAACGCGCAGCAGGGATAAAATAATGAACGAATACGGTTTTGATTTTGACTTCACTCTCGAAGAAGTTCAGCAAATACTTCCTCACACTCAAGATGTGGAAGAATGGTACGTTGCTTTGAGAGATAATCTCGGGAACTACAACATCAACACCAAGAGACGGGTTGCAGCATTTATGGCGCAAACTGCTCATGAATCAGCAGGATATACTAGACTTAGAGAAAATCTCAACTACAGAGCCGAATCATTGATAAAAGTTTGGCCAACACGATTCAATCGAAGTAACGCATGGACTTATGCCCACCAGCAATCTGCTATAGCAAACAAAGTTTACGCTGATCGTATGGGAAATGGCGGCGAAGCAAGTGGTGATGGATGGAAATATAAAGGTCGTGGGCTCATTCAGTTGACTGGCAAGGATAACTATAGTGCATGCAGTTTAGAAATGTATGGCGATTTAAGGTTGCTTGACACCCCAGAAATATTAGAAACTGACCGCGATGCAGCCGTTAAATCAGCTTGCTGGTTTTGGAACTCTCGTAATCTAAATTCACTTGCTGACATTGGCGACATCAAGACCATGACCAAAAAAATAAATGGCGGATATATTGGATTAGATGAACGGATCAAACTCTTCACCACTGCTATAACTGTTTTTGAAACAACAGAGGGATTATCCAATGTTTAGGTTACCTATTATGACTTTTCTTAAATCACCAGCTTTTAAATACCTCATTGCTGCATTAGCTATTGCTGCTGGATTGTATTTTGTTTACAACAACGGGCAGCAAAATGTGCAAGAGAAATGGGATGCTGAAAAGATTTTAGTAGCAGCGCAAATAAAAGCGTTAAATGAAAAAGCGGCAATGATTACCACTGTTGAAGTTATTAAGTATGTTGACCGCGTCAAAACAGTAAAAGTTAAAGGTGACACCATAACTCAATATGTTGACCGTTTTATAACAGTTGAGTCTGATGCAAAATGTGTCATCCCGAAAAACTTCATTTTACTTCATGATGCAGCCGTAACTAATACGGTTCCAGACACAGGAGAAAAAAAATGAGAGTCCCCTCTATACTATTAGCAGCACTACTTTTATCGTTGGCAGGATGCAGCACTGCTCCATCAGCTAAATACTCTTTCCCAGACGCACCAGCAGAGTTGATGGTTGCGCCAGAACCGTTAAAAACATTGAGACCAGCCGAAAGTTTAACGGGGGTCACAGTTACTGATAGTTCAGCGTCAGATGTTAAACTGTCAGAAGTTTTAAAGACGATCACTGAAAACTACAAGATTAGTAACCAGTATAAAGAGCAGATTTTATCTCTTCAAAGCTGGATCAAGGCACAAAAAGCTAACAACCCGTGAATCTGACACTTTTGGCTAAATACCAAAATGAGCAAAACTAAAGATCAGTATAATCAAACATGGATGCAGTCACATTGGAGGCCAGCAATGGCGTGGCAATATATGGCTGTGTGTCTTTTTGATTTTATTTTAGCTCCTATATTTTTGGGCCTTTACTCATACTACACCAAAACACCTTACATAGCGTGGATTCCACTTAGTTTGCAAGGTGGTGGGCTATATCACCTTGCTATGGGTGCTATCGTTGGTGTTACCAGCTACGCAAAATCACAAGAAAGAGTATCATTGAGTAATATTCCTCTGAGATCGTACCAAGATCCTTACCAGGACCAAGGTCCATATCAAGGTCCATATCAAGGTCCATATCAAGAGCCATATCAAGGTCAATACGCAGGCAGGCAGCCGCAACAAAGATATACAAAGTCACCAAGGCAAATAACCGATCCAGAAACAGATCCAGAAAGATAATCAAATTATTTGACTTTACTGGTCCGGTAGTGTAGAATATACGCATGAATCATTATGAAATTTTGGGTGTGAGTAACACCGCCACGGCAGACGAGATCAAAAAAGCCTATCGTAAACTTGCCAGTGCCCACCATCCTGACAAAGAGGGTGGGGACACCAAAAAGTTTCAAGAAATACAAGCTGCATACGCTATCTTGAGCGAGCCGCAAAAAAGAGCGCAGTATGACGAGGAACTTGCAGGAGGCGGGCGGCCACAGCACTTCTCCTTCCATACTGGCAACATGGGTGGTCGAGGAGGGATGCCAGGTGACATTGAAGAAATGCTACGCTCATTTATGCAGAACGGTGGGGGAGACGGTGATTTTGGTGGAAATCCATTCAACCCATTTGCTCGGAGACCCCCACCGCGGCAACAAAAAAATCAAGATGTAAGGATTAATTACCAGATTGATTTAGTAGACACGCTGTCTGAACAAGTCAAAATGCTTGACCTCAGAATTCCTGGGCTACCTGGAGAACAGATTGAGCTAAAAATCCCGCGCGGTGTTTTTCATGGTGCTGTTATCAAATACCCAGAACTGGGCGGCAAGGCTATCAAAGAACTTCCAAGGGGGGACTTGCATGTTCAGTTTCATGTAAAGCCACACCCAGACTTTGACTTTGATGGAATGACACTGATTACACAGTTGACTATTGACGCGCTAGAAGCTATCATAGGGTGTGAGAAAGAAATCACAGGATTGGATGGTAAAGTATTTTCGTTAACTATTCCTCCAGGAACACAGTTTGGAACAAGGTTTGGAATCAAAGATCAAGGACTCTACCACACTAATATGCCAGGTCGTGGTAAGCTAATCGTAATGCTTAAAATCGAAGTTCCTACAAACTTAACTGACGATCAACTTAAAACAATTCGTGACCTGCTAGTGACACGATAACTATTTTATACAAAAGGATATTATGATTAACTCAAGCCCAGAAATTGATATTATCGTTTCTTCTGCAACCGGAATTGCAAAAGAAAGATCGCACGAGTATGTTACGCTAGAGCACCTGAGTTTGGCATTAATTGAGTATGAGCAATTCAACAAGCTAGTTTCAACTTTTGGTGTCAACACAGATGCGGTTAAAATAGAGTTGGTCACTTACCTCGATTCTCAAACTTACTTAGTAAGCAAAGATCCAGGGTATGATTCTCCTCGCAGAACCCATGCTCTTGAGCGTGTATTTAACCGTGCCTTTACCCAAGTTATTTTCAGTGGTAGGGCGCAGATGCAAATTGTTGACATCTTCCTAAGTATTACTAGCGAATCAAATAGTTTCGCATATTATGTCTTTACCAAATATGGTATGGATCGTCAGCAACTTGCCGAATATTATGTAAAAAACTATAATGAGGCAAAAGGCAGCAAAGCCGCAAGGTCGCATAAAGCTGATGAAACTTTAGATGAATATTGCACTAACCTAAACGAAAAAGCAAGCGCAGGTAAAATTGACCCAGTCATTGGTCGCGAGGCTGATCTCATTGAAATATCAGAAGTTTTGGCCAAGCGTAACAAAAGCAATGTTTTGCTTGTTGGTGACCCAGGCACCGGAAAAACGGCTTTGGCCGAGGGGCTGGCACTGCAAATTGTCAATGGGCATGTGCCAGAGTATCTTAAAGACTTTACTGTTTACAGTTTAGAGATTGGATCATTGCTTGCTGGTAGTAAATACCGCGGCGAGTTTGAAGAAAAACTTAAAAATGTCATTGAAGCATTGACCCTTAAAGGCAATACTATTTTATTTATTGATGAAGCACACCAGATGCGTGGTGCTGGGGGTGGGTCCAGTGGATCAGCAGTAGATTTTGCCAACATGATCAAACCTGCGTTGACCAAGGGCAATATTAAAGTTATTGCATCAACTACTTGGGAAGAGTATTCAACATCGTTTGAAAAAGACCGTGCTCTTATGCGCCGTTTCTACCGGATGACAGTCAATGAGCCTACACCCGAAGTAGCGATCCAAATCTTGACTGGTTTGAAACCACACTTTGAAAAGTTCCATAAGGGTAAGATTGATGACTCTGCAATCGAGGCAGCAGTTATGTTGAGCGTAAGGTATCAATCTGACAAGCGGTTACCAGACAAGGCAATTGACTTGATTGACACTGCCTGCGCAAAACAGAAAATCTTAGGTAATGCATACACTATTACTCGCGACCATATTATTGACACTTTGAGTAAGTTTACCAAAATCCCGTCAGATCAGATCGGGGCAGAGCAAACTTCATCATCTCTATCTGCATTGGATGGTAATATCAAGACCCACTTGTTTGGGCAGGATAAAGCAGTTGACGAGGTGTTGGAAAAGATTTATGTTGCAAGAGCAGGGCTAAAATCAGTAAATCGGCCAATGGGTTGCTTCTTGTTTAGTGGGCCTAGCGGAACTGGCAAATGCCTTTCGTATGACCAAGAGGTCACAATTCAAATGAGCAATGATATGTTTATTTTTGCCAAAGAGCAAGGTATTATTTAGCGATCATTTCATTCCGAGAAAAACTGCCAGACGAATAATCTCTTATTGCTGACTTTACCTGTTCTAACAATATTCGGGCAGAATTCTCAGAATCTGAAGAGTAAATCTCATAGAATTTCCAACCGGCGGTTTCTGCGAGAATCTTTTTATATTGATCAACCGCGAAAACTTCGTCAGCTGTTTTTTTAGAGTATAGAGCTCTCCACAAATGCCAAGTCTCTGTATTTTTTGGATTCGGATGAAATGCTTCACCGTGATATTCGGCTATAATTGATAATGATGGTATGGTTAAGTCGTAAAAGAAAGGTTTAAGTAACTTATCATCATAGATGAACCATTCTTTGTTTCCCTTAACCCCCATATAATATTGAATGTTATTCACCTCTAATAGAGATATAATATCTTGGAATACAATGACAGATTCATTGCTAGCTTTACCAATCCTTGAAGTTCTATTTCGTTTTTCACGCATGACCATATATCGAAGCTTACCTTCATCTTCACCATACCGTTCAATGTATCTCCATAATCCCAAACTACGTTTTCTTCCGATTATTGGCTCAGCCATTGCTGCCGCCCAAGCTATTTTACGACTGTTAAATTTTTCTGTTCCGAGTTCTAATCCATATGTTTTAACATATCGGGATAATGTGTTAGTTGCTTGTATTTCAGCCACCCTTGCTTTTGCTTCATCTTCAGTCATACCTTTTTTTATCCAAAATTTAAATGATCGAATCGAGTATATGTCACTACCTGCTAATTTTTGAGCAGCAATCATTCCGCGACGCTGTTGCGCCTCGTAAGAATGATCAAAATGACCAGTTTTTTTCTTATTGATTTCTTTATATCGTTTACTTCCTTCTTCGTTTCCATATAGCAGCACCTGCATTGCCAAGTCACTGCTGTGTAGTGTTTTAACAATTTTCCATTTTTCTGCCCAATCAGTATACCCTTGTTTAATAAATTTGATTATGGTTTTGATTTTGTCATAATTAAATTTATAAATTGTGTCAAAATGTAGTAATGCTTTATGCTCATCTGCGGTTAACTCACGATTACCGAATTCCATTTTATAATATTTGCTACTGGTTAATTTTTTTGCTATTGTCTTTGCCATATCCTGTTGCTCCATAATATTATTTATACTTTTTACCAAAAAACTTGTTTTTTTCATAACATTACTGTATTATAAATACTTTACAACTAAAAGGTATCACATGATTGCTACTACTTTGCCCATCGGCAAACTATTTGAAATTTTTGAACAATATGAGAAAATAAAATTTGATCCAGGCACTGAGCAGTTCCTCAATTCTCCCGTGAAAATACAAGACGAGAACAATAACTGGATTGATGTTCCGGCTGCTATTACTAAGATCGACACTGGATTACAAGTAACTTTCAGCAATGGTGACATAATTCGAGGCGCAGCAAAACATCTTATTTCCATTGGCAAAAAATGTGTGTTTCTTAAAGATTTAACTATTGGCGAATCTATTACTAAAGCCTCGGGTGAAATTATTCATGTTACTTCTATTTCCGAAACAGATGATACTATATTCTACGATCTTAGTGTCAACTCTGACACTCACTTATATCAGACAGCAAATGGTATTGTTCATCATAACACGGAACTGGCAAAACTGTTGGCAAGCAACCTGAGCATGAAGCTTATCAAGTTTGATATGTCAGAGTATCAAGAAAAGCATAGCATCGCAAAACTCATCGGTGCGCCTCCTGGATATGTGGGGTATGAGGATGGTAACTTGGGTGGCGGCATCCTTATCAGTGAGCTTGAAAAACACCCCAACTCAATCATCTTGTTCGACGAGATTGAAAAAGCTCACCCTGATGTCACTAACATCCTGTTGTCGTTGATGGATGAAGGAGTAGTTACCTCAAGCAATGGCAAAAAGGCTGATGCGCGGAACACTATCGTTATTTTAACATCCAACTTGGGTGCTGCTGACAACGAGCGTAATACGATTGGGTTTGGTCGTGACTTACAAAAATCTGACGAGGATGACAAGGCTATTAAAGAGTTCTTCAAGCCAGAGTTTAGAAACCGACTCGACGGAATCTGTAAGTTTACCAGCTTGTCACCAGAAAGCATTAGAAAAGTTGTGTTCAAGTTCATGGCTGAAGTTGATGAGCTACTACTTGACAAAAAGATTACTCTCAAGTTGACGGATGCTGTAGTAGATAAGTTGGCCAAAGAGGGGTTCGACTCTAAAATGGGTGCTCGGCCAATGGCGCGGACTATTAGCAGTTTGATCAAAGTGCCACTAAGTAAGAAGATCTTGTTTGAAAACATCCCTGCAAACTCTGTTATTACTGCTGATCTCGTAGACGATAAGATCACTTTCGCTGTATCAACGCTTATTGTAGTCCCTGAAACTTTTGCGATAGGTGTCGATACTGGAGTTGGAGCAGATGGAGTCATTCGTGTTTAAAAAATATGAAAGTGAGGGTAAAATCCTCCCTACTACTAAACTATTTTACGACAAATATCCTTTTAAAGTGAGAGCGGTGACGGGCATTTTGTTGAGCTCGTATAAATGGTTATTCAAGAGGCGGACCAATGGTCAGTTCGTCGAAGGGGTTAAACAGTTGTATCGGGCTAGATACACTAACAACTATGGAATTCCCTCAGATGAAATAATAGCAGATACTTATAACTTAATGAAGTTTGTTTACACTGAAGATAAGAAATTCAAAGTGAGAATAGAAGGGCAAACTGTTGACATATATACTGAAACCGCAGCAGGCCTAATTGAAGTCATTGACAATTTATCCAAGTTAACCTCTGTGAAAATAGAAACTGTATGGAAACCGTTGACTACTATAGAAAAAGGTGTTATGCTGGTTAAAGGAACTCCAAAGTTCCTTCATAAGGCAACAACAAAGGCCCACGCAAAATTTAGCATTGAAGAAAAAGAAGCAGTGTTTAAATATTTGTCCACTTTTCCTGAATCTGAGGTTAAACTGACTAAGGCAATGATTCGATCACTACAGCGACCAACTCGTTATTCTGACGGGTATTTCTATTTCAATGATCCTTCCATTATTACTTTCATAACACTGATGTCACCTTCGTTTGTCAACAAAATTTTCGACTTGGTCGAAATAAAAGGCTAAATACTCCATAACATAGGATTATAAGAGTATGGCTAAAATTATTCAAGAAGACATTGTGATCAAACTTAGTAGATTGGCTAAGAACGGTGAAAGCGACCAAGGTTCTCTCATCACAGACGAGCTGGTAACCACCCTTGAATCCGTTGCCCAAGAGTTACTTGGCGACAGTGTAGTGGTTGAAGTAAATCCAGAAGAATAATGATCTCATCAATCGTATTTCCATCATTGGCAGTGTCTCCTACACGGGTTTATCCGTATGTTAGTGACGCGGTTAAGGGTAGGGGTTACTACAGCACAGGCGGAATGCATGCTGCTCAAGTATCGACTTCAAACGGATTCATTGGAATTGTAAAACTTCAAGCAACTCTTGCCGCAAAACCAACTGAAACAGATTGGTTTGATGTTGACGGCAGTATAGTAGGGGACGGTGTAACAGCAGTTCCCGATCAAGCGTTGATTATCAACTTCAAAGGCAACTTCGTTTGGGTAAGAGCGGTTATTACCCAATTCACGGCAGGCGAACTCAACCGAGTGTTATTTCAAATCTAAATCAAACCTCATAATATGGCTAAAAAACATAACTTTGCTAAAAAAACAGCCGCGGCTGAAAAACCTGGTTCAAATATTCAACTTGACGGTAATGCCAAAACGCATACTGATGTAATCAAGCAAATACAGGAGATTCAAGCGCAGCAGGCTAAAGATAATCCCCCAGCACAAGGTGTAGCATACGATTTTTCCAAGGTGCATCTACACATTGGACTGCCCTGCTACGGTGGGCTGGTATTAGAATCAACAATGACCAGTTTCATCAAGTTTATTCTAATGTGCGGTAAGGTTGGACTAAGTTGGTCTCTTGACACTATGACAAACGAGTCTCTCATTACTCGTGGTAGAAACAACTTGATGGCCAAACTTATGACCAATGCGGCGGCAACTCATTTTATGTTTATTGACGCAGATATTGAGTTTCAACCAGAGGCTATATTCCAAATGATGGCTGCTGATGTTGACATCATTTCTGGCCCTTATCCGAAAAAAGCGTATCCTATCGCGTATAATGTAAATCTTAAACCGCAAACAAAGATTCGTGGTCCGTTATATACAGTTGACACCGCAGCAACTGGATTTTTGATGTTTAAACGTGTGGTGTATGAAAAACTTATTGAAGCTCATCCAACTACAAAATATGTTGATGATGTTGGACTTGGTAAGCAATATGAGCCTTTTATGTATGCCATCTTTGACTGTTATATTGACGAAAACGGGCACTACTTGAGTGAAGATTGGGCGTTCTGTCGTAGAGCGGCCGCGCTTGGTTACGATATATGGTGTGATAGCAGAGTATTGCTCAATCATACAGGAACTCATACCTTCCGTGGAGATTTGTCGTTAGTCGCTGGGCCAAAAGTTCAGTAATGAATGAAAATCAACGAAATAGAATACGGGCATTGGAACTCACCATCTTGGGCAGAAGGTGAACCACGCCCTGACGCTATGTTCGTTGGTGAGTTTGATAGTTACAAAATATACAATCAAGACGATTACTATTTCGTTCCTGACAGCGATTTCTCCTATCTTGGATATGTTAAAGTAGAAGAGACTGGCGAGTTTCGTGAGCTCTATGTTCCCGAGAAAAACAGGCGGCGCGGCATTGCTAGCAGCATTGTTCTGTTTATTGTTCGTGAGTTAAACTCACTGCTCACCCTAACTGCTAGCGAGATTGTCACAGACGATTCTCGCAGTGTGTTTTATGCGTTGGCGCAGGCCGGGAAGATTAGCATAACTGAAAAAGGATTAGTGCTCACTAAGGATCAAATATCACAGTTATTCACTGATATTTCTGGCAATAATCGTGAGTTAGTTATAGAATCGCAGAAAAAGAAAAAGTCGACTACTTGTAACGAGTTGGTTAACCCAGTGACTGGGGAAGCAGTAGTAGAATCTATCTACTTTGGGCCAAGGTGTAGGCCAACATCTTGGTTTGATTGACCGAGCATAAATACATAATATTCAACGGAGTTTTATGTTTTTAGGCAGTTTATTTGAGAATAAAATACAGCGTCCAGTTAAAGTGATTTATCCTGGCAGGTTCGAACCTTGGCATTCTGGTCATGCCGCTGTCTATCAGCACCTTGTCAAGAACTATGGCTCTGACAATGTGTTTATCGTGACAAGCAACAAAACAGACTCAGACAGATCTCCATTCTCGTTTGATGAGAAGAGACAGATGATGGTGCTAACTGGGATAAGTGCGTCCAAAGTGGTTCAATCAACTCAGCCATATCGAGCAATGGAGATTGTTTCAACTTTATCCCCTAACACTGTGCTACTGTTCGCAGTTAGTGCCAAGGACATGGCTGAAGACCCCCGCTTTAGTTTCGCTCCAAAGAAGGATGGCTCGCCTAGCTATTTTCAACCCTTCAAGGATCTTGCGTCTTGTCAAGGGTTAGACAAAGCAGCCTACATGATCACCGTCCCTACCTTCGAGTTCACTGTGCTGGGCAAGCCAGCAACCAGTGCGTCGCAGATTCGTGCCCAGTTTGCGGCTGCTGATGAAAACACACAGAAAAAGATCGTAGCCGATTTGTTTGGCAAGTTTGACAACAATGTTTACTCCATTATGCGTTCCAAGTTGGGGCAAAAAACTGTCTCTGAAAGTAAACTTATTAAAGATGAGTTTACTGTAACTGATTTTAAAATAGCACGGTTTGAGTCATGGGCTGATTACACTAGATTCTTGTCTAGCCCAAAGTCATCTAAACGAGACACTGTTTGGAGTTGGCCATCTGGTGTTGCCAAGTTATTATCTCCAAGTAAAAGTGGATTGTTGTCGGAATCTAAACGCACAAAGGATGATCGTGCGATCGCTCAACAGTTTTCTACTAGATTTAAACAACTAGATCATCGTGACGCAATAGTTATTAAAAAAGGTAACTCAATAAGTGTGTTATCATCAATATTAGATCTAGATAAAAAATCAGTTGAAATACGTGGATTTGTTACCCCTAAAAAAATAGCAGCAATCAACACAAATAATGATGGCTCTATAGATGTAATCGAGTTTGACGATGGCTCTCAATTTCCAGAGCGGAATGAACTTACTAATGTACTAGGTAAAGATATCACCAACACAATATTTTTTGCTAACGAGGGCGAATCTACTAGAGCATATACTGAGATCTGGATGATGATGACAAGAATAGAAGGTAATGGATGGGAAATAAATAATCAACTGTCAGAATCTGAGATAACTGATACAACACAAGGAAAAAATATGACAAATCTAAAAGAATACGCTAACGATGCTGAATATTATGAATCGTTCGAGCAATGGCAAAAAGATGTTCGCCGATTTGGTGGCGACTACGAGCATGGTGGCGACGGATGCTACTATGCCCATGGCATTGACGGAGAAAGTATTGGCCGGTGGGACGAGCGCACTGGCGAGGGATGGATTGATCCCAGCGGTGATCACGAATATATGGGCAGCAATGATTCGTTGGGCGAAGAAAGTGTTGATGAAGGTCGTTTTGTTAAAGGCCCAGGTGGTGTTCCGTTGGATCGTCGAGGTAATGCCATTCCTCCAAAAGTAGATGCACCAAAAGCACCACGTGCGCCAGCAGGTCCACGTCGTGACAGCAATGGGTTGACCAAAGACGACTACAGCAAAGTATGGCGCAAGATTGAAGATGTAGTGAGCAATATTTTCCCAGACGGTGATCCTATCGATTGGCTTGCTCCTTGGTTAAAGAAGTCAGGTATTCAAGATTACCATGTTGGCGAAGTATTAGACAAAGCATGCAGGATGAACGGCTACAAAGACATGTATGAGTATTACAACTCGTTTAAAACTGCTGACTATGGTTATAATGAAAGTGTTGGTGAAAGTTTAGGCGGTGTTCCGTGGGGAACACCGCAAAAGCCCACCTCTGCCCATCAGAAAGAACTCGCCCGTAAGCGTATGGAGTATGAAAAATCACTTAACCAGCAGCAAGCCAAACGTGGAGAAACTTACCATAGCGGCAATGCGGTCGTGACGAAACCTCGAGTTGGTGAGGAACAAGTGAACGAACTTAGTGTTGATTCTCTTAAAAACTACGCATCAGCAGCGAATAGGAATCGCACAAAAGTTACTCAGCAGCAGCAAGGCAAGTATGATCCAAGAGTAGTTAACAAGATGGATCGTCGCGCAGAGTTCGCTATGAGAGCTTACAATAAAGCAGGGTTAGATAAGTTGCTTGCCAAGACAGAATCACTGGTCGCTAACCTCAAACAGCATACCGCCAACGGTGATCGTGTTGCAGTTGCTGAATGTTTGACTCAGTTGAAACCACTATTCAACAAGTTAAACGAATCACAGAAGAAAATAGTGTCAGAATCATTGAAGAAAATTTAACATGTCAGAAACCTTACTAACCCCCGTAACTACCCTAACCATTACTGCCGATATTCATGGAGACGAGCAAGGTGAAAACTACAGGCTTTACATCAACAGCATACTGATGACTGAGCGAACCTTTAAGTGGAAGGTAGGTGAGCAGTTCATTACTGAAAATATGTCCATCACTGTCCCGCCCGGTGAGTATAGTATCTATGTGACCCCGTCAAGTTTCTTTAAACTGAGCAATGTAAAAATCAACGGTGTAGAATCACCGCCAACCTTTAAGATTGACTAAATACAGAGTATATCGGAGTAAAGTATGAAATCAACTGAATTTTTAAACTATCAGAAAGATAAGGCAAATAAGCCAATCACTTCTGAAGATGCATCTAGCGGCGCAAGTTGCTCGTCATCAGTTGCCGCAGGTCCGGCGGGGAGTTTGTTTGCCCCGATTAAAAGAACTAAACCTACTAAAAAGAAAGCAAAAAATGCGTAAACTACTCGAAAGCCTCGACACAATTGTTGACGGAAACCCCGTTAAAACTGGTAACAAGATTGAAAAACCCAAGTCAGATGGGAAGTTTTTGGGTAATCCCTATCGTCGCAGCAACAGCAGCAAACCCAAGGCCAAATCTCCAGAAGATTTATCTGCTCAGTTTGAAGATTATGTTAAAAACAAAGCAGTGCCCGATTCAAAGAAAGAATATCGCTTAGTTAAAAAAGACGGGGCGTTTGCTGTTGTTGATGAAAAAGGAGTTCAAGTAACTTCAGGTAACAAAACAGATTGCGACAGATATATTAGCAAAAAGAAAGCTGAACTGAACGATGCTAAATTAGATGAAGGCAAAGCAGAGTTAAAAACTGAGTTAGACAAAGTAAATGCTCAAATGGCATTATCCCATCCGTCTCGCCAAAATCCAAACTCTCCGACTACTGATAAATATTTTGCACTCAAGAAGCGTAAAGATGATGCCATTACTCAACTAAAAGCAAAGCCTGTAACAGAAGGTAAAGAAGAGTCGCAAAAGAAGATTGAAGATACTATACTCAATCTTGAACAACGATTGAAGTTTACTAAAACACCAGAACAATATGACAGAATAAGTGCCCGTATTGATAGATTACACTCTGGGTTAACTCGAAGCAAGAGAGGGTTGGATCGTAAGGATGACAAAATTGATGAGGGGTCAACTACTAAGGAAAAGCAAAAACGTCCATATAAAACTATGGTGCAGCATGTAGAGGCAGGCAAAGAATACGGCGCAAAGGTAGCTGCAGACAAGAAGGCGAAAGAAGCAGAGAAGATTGGTAAAAAGAAAACTAACGAATCAGCAGACCCAGCAGGTAGCTGGATTGTATACCGCAGTGCGACAGATTTTAAAAAGTTCCCTACTTATAAAGCAGCATGCTCATTCCAAAGTAAGTGGAGTGAGCGTGGATATAAAGTAGCGAGCAGCGAGTGGTTTAACGATAAAATGAAGCCACAAGGGCAGGTTGACGAGGCGCGGGGCGATACGATTGAAGCGCACGGTATTCGCGGAATGGAACGCAAACCTTGGCGTCGCACATTTAAAAATGTAGAGCAGATGGAAGCCTGGTGTGAAAAATACGATGCTGAAGTGTATGCTACCCGTGACACTGATGCTGCAGCACAGGGCAAACTTGCTCCAGCGATGAGTGGAAAGACTGTTGATGAAGGTATTGCTGACAAAGTTAGGTCCAAGAATTACGAGCGTTTAGCAAAGCGTTCAGCTGACAAGGCCAGTGATGCATATGCCAAAGCATCAGCATATAATATTGCTGATGTTGTCAATCGTGGCCCACATGAAGACGAGTTTTTGTCGCAAATGGATAAAAAAATTCAACGTAGCAAAAAGGCCGATTCACTAAAGGAGTGGTCAGAGCTAGAACAATTTGATGAAGGTATTGCTGACTCCATCAAACGTGGTGTTAAGAGTGTTACCCGCGGTTTACAGGGTTGGGATAAAAACAGCATAGGGCCGAATGGTGAAGAATTAGGTAACCCCACAGACATCTTAAAACGTAATAGAGGTTACAGTGACGAAAAAGTGAAGAACCTTCATCACGTTACTACCACAAATAAAGCTCGGAATCATACCCCGGGTGATTTGCAACAACGTATATTAGATCGCGAAATGAAGAAACGTGGCTTAGGTGAAGATGTCAAGAAGTCAGTGAACCGTGATTTATGGGATCGCATTAACTCTCGCGGCACAGTACCAAGTATTGACCGTGAACGCTATATTGACCTGTCAGGTGAAGGATTAGAAGGGCCATTCCGTGGTAAAAACGGTCAAGTTCTTTACTATGACCCAAAAGTTGGCAAATATTACAACCGCGACAGCGATATGTATGTTGACCATGGATTAGATGAGACAAAGTTAGCTGAAGGTAAAGCAGATAAGCTCTCTAAAATGCGCAGTATGTTAGACAAGTTGTCTGCTGCATTGGTGCAAACAAAGAAGTCACTAAGTGGCAAACAAGGTGTAGTGGACGAAGAAATGCCAGTTGTCCCAACGGGTGTAAAAACTGCGATGCCAGCGCAACCAGCGCAACCAGCTCAGCCAGCGCAACCAGCAACGACTGCACTGCCAGCAAGTTCAGCACCAGCAGGAACTCCAGGAGCACCTGGCACCCCTCTACCAGCGCAAGGCAATAACAATGCTGCTACGACACCTGGCGATATGGTTAAAGGGTTAGTTCAAACACTGGCACAAAATCCAGCCGCAGCTAAACAGTTAGGAACAAAACTCTCTACTATTAGGTAATTTATGTTCTTATCAGACTTATTTACTGTAAAATCTGCGCCTCCGCAAGGTAAGTTTGTATGGGAAGATTTTGAGGACTTACCAATGGAGGCAAGATTATCGTTAGCTGAGGCTTGGCTTAGTGGAAGTTCTTCTACTTTACTGGAGTCAAATGATCCCACCAATAATGATTATTTTTTAAATATGGTTTCAGACTCCCCGAAGCTTGGTAAAAAATATATAGTGACTCTGTTGGCATTAGTAAATAATCGTGTTGTTGTTCTCCATCAACCAGAAATAGGCAAAGTTATCAAAAAAATATCTGACGCATTTACTATAGAGTTTGCCCCAGAAAAATCAGTAAACTTTCCGTATGATTCTGTTAAAAATGAAACGACCGTTAAAACATTTTTCTTTAAGAGTACCTTAACATTTAACGAGTTTAGATCACAACTTAAAATGAAGTTTGATACAGATATTCAACCCAGTAAATCAAGTGTTAACGAAGCAACAAAACTTTCTACCAAAGAAAGAATATTACGCCCAGGGGTCAAAGTAGGTGACACAGTATTGGTTAAAGCACCGGGGTATGAATATGTTGTCAGAACTGCCAAGTTTCTTCGTATTGGACCATCAGGGTTAGCTACAGTTAAACTCAGTGCCCCATTGGGTGATAACTCAAATGTCCCCGATTATTTTAAGGGTGCGACCACTCTTGCAGTGCCACCATCTTGGCTTCATTCTGATGTTGATTCAGCTTGGCCCAAACCCGAGTGGCTGAAAAGAAAAGAGCAGCAACAAGAATCGCTGCATTATGTTAGTCTATCTGGCAATCAAGTAACGGAATATTGCAAAAATCTAGGAAGATCACTTAAAGAATCAGGTGTCACGCATTGGAGAGATTACGACTGGAGAGGGTTAAAATATCATTGTGCCAATGTCATAACAGAATCGCAGCATCCAGCATTTCAAAATTCAAAACAATTCGTAGACAGATTTAAATCATTAGATCAATTCTCAAATCTGAAAATACAGGTTGGAAGTAAAGTGGCTATTCTAATGCTAACTATGAGTTTTGATCGTGCCGAACTGTCTGGGTTCAAAACTCCTAAAACTATAACTAAGATTTATAGAGAGCCAACTGAAAATAATATTACTCAATTTGAGTTTAACAATGATCCGGATGATGTTTGGCCGCGCCAAGAGTTAGCATCATACAGTGGGGAATTTATAATACACTCATGCTTCTTTGGTTCGTCAACTGATTTAGAGCATGCAATTACTATGCTGCTGGTTGGGGCAGGTCCTGATTTAACAGTATCGGTAGATCTTCAAGAAAGTAAAAACAAAATGAAATCATCAGAATTCATTCAAGAAGCAAAAGGACTGAAAAAGAAAGTTCGAATAGTCAAAGGTCCAAAAGAAGCAGTTGGCAAAGTAGGATACATTGGTGAAGTTAGGCACGGTATGTTTAAAGGTGCCCCAAAAACTTACACTGTAGATTATGATGATGGCACAGGAAATATTACCTCCATTCAGTTGCCTGCATCATCGTTACGATTGGTTAAAACAGAAGAAATGACAGAAAGCAAAGCCCCTACCGCAAAGCAAGTAGAAGCAGCAAAAGAAAAATATGAACTCTATGGTTTGAAGATAGAAAATGCTAAGAAAAAGGCTGGATATGCTCGTGGCACTGGCACGGTTGGCGATTCGCAGCGTAAGAAGGGTGAAGCATACACTAAGTATTTAGAGTTGAAAAAAGCATTTGATTCAAACCAAAAATAATGTTAGTTAAAGAAATATTGTCAGAATCCTCCATTTTTGGGAGAAACAAAAATAAAGTCTACTCATTACTTCTCAACACTGTTGATGCTGGGCCATTTGATGGTGGGTGTGTAGTTGTAGCGCAGGCCCTGCAAATGGTGTATGGTGGCGAAATTGTAGTATTAGTTGGCTCTCCAAGAAAAGAGTTGTCATGTCACAATGAAGCCCAACATGCTGCAGTATCTTTGAATGGCATGCTAATAGACGGCGATGGCCCACTTCCCCCAAAACAGTTTATTGAGCGATTTGTTCGCAATGAACTGGAATTTGCTGGTGGAGTCATTACTGGTGTCAGACCGATTCAGCCCGGAGATTTAAAAGAAGCACCTCGTGACGAGGATTTGGCTAAAAAAATCGCAGCATTACTAAAGCCAGTTAAATACTAAACAACGCTTAGGACCGTGGTAGTTACTACCATGCAAGGCGTCGGGTGGCTACTACCCTGGGACGGCCGATTCGCTACCGGAATCCCTAAAGTGTAGCACTTTATTCACTCATATCTGTTGCTTTTGCGTAACGATTCATCTAAAATACTATTTTAAGGAAAAATATATGGCGTCAAAAATGTTCAGTGCTGATCAGAAGGCGAAGTTAAATCAACTGTTCAATGAGGGTGTTGCGACAATGCAAGAATGTGAAGATTTGATGGGCGGGCTGTCAGACACTATTGCTGCTGTAGCGGAAGAGTTAGAGGTGAAACCAGGCATTTTGAAGAAGGCACTCAAAATCGCGCAAAAATCAAAGTGGACAGACACCAACGCCGATCACGAAACTTTGACTGATATTTTGGAAACTGTTAATCGCACATTGTGATCCAATTCACTACAGTTTTCACTATCTGTATGTTAAAATAGTGAACAAGATGTAAGGTCTGCCGGCCACAAGCGGTGTATAAAGGGTATCTATGAGTTATGTTGACGGTCTATTAGACAAGACTAAGGATAGAGTTTACATTGTAGAACGAGACAAAGATGGGAATCGTGTTTACCGTGATTATCCTGTAGAGTATGTGCTGTATTACGACGACCCAAAGGGTAAGCACCAAACAATCTACCGCACACCAGTAACCAAGTTTAGCACACAGTCTAACGCAGAGTTCCGTAAGGAGATGAAGATCCACAGTAACAAGAAACTGTGGGAGCAGGACGTCAACCCAATCTTCCGCTGCTTGGAAAAAAACTATCTTGGGGCAGACGCACCCAATCTGCACCTATGCTTCATAGACATTGAGAGTGACTTTGACGAAGAGAAGGGATACGCACCCATTGACGACCCGTTCAACGAGATCACTGCTGTGACCGTCTACTTGGCTTGGCTGGATAAGCTGATCACCGTGGCGGTTCCGCCAAAATCCTTGACATGGGAGAGTGCTTCTGCTATAGCGGAGCGGTTTGAAGACACATTCCTCTTCCACACCGAGGCCGAAATGCTCGATGCGCTCCTTGACATCATCGACGACGCTGATGTCATCTCAGGTTGGAACAGTGAAGGCTACGATATTCCATACACCGTTGGCCGTATTGCTCGTGCGTTGGCCAAGGATGATCTGCGCCGCCTGTGTCTCTGGAACCAAATGCCCAAGAGGAGAGAGTTCGAACGGTATGGTAAGAAGAGTATGACCTACGATATCGTTGGTCGTGTCCACCTTGACTACATGCAGTTATATCGTAAATACACCTACGAGGAGCGTCACAGTTACGCACTGAACGCCATCGGTGAATACGAGCTTGGCGAGCAGAAGATAGAGTATGAGGGCACGTTGGATCAGCTTTACAAGCAAGATTTTTACAAGTTCTTAGACTACAACCGTCAAGACGTGCGACTACTAGCTAACCTTGACGCCAAGCTGAAGTTTATTGACCTAGCTAACGAACTGGCTCACGACAACACCGTGCTACTGCCAACGACGATGGGCGCGGTTGCTATCACAGACCAGGCTATCATCAACGCTGCTCACAAGCAAGGACTGGTAGTGCCAGGTAAGAAACCATACTCCAAAGAAACTGTAGATATTATGGGGGAGGATGATGACGATGGCAGAGCAGCTGGTGCGTATGTTGCTCACCCCAAAGTTGGCATGCACAAATACATTGGCGCTATTGACATCAACTCACTGTATCCCTCCACTATCCGTGCGCTGAACATGGGTCCCGAAACCATTGTCGGACAGATTCGCCCCATCATGACAGATCGCTACATCGCAGAAAAGATGAAAGACCGTCTTGTTGGTAAACGCATGATGAAAGGGCCAAGTTTTGCGGCTGCTTGGGAAGGATTGTTTGGCAGTTTGGAGTATTCCGCAGTAATGAACATGGAGCGAGGCACAGAGCTTACCATTGATTGGGAAGGTGTAGAGGAGCCGACGGTCCATACTGCTGACGAGGTTTGGAGGCTTATCTTTGAAAGTGGGCAAAAGTGGATGCTTAGTGCTAACGGCACTATTTTCAGATACGATTTTGAAGGCATTATTCCTGGACTGTTAGCATACTGGTATGCTGAGCGTAAAGTGCTTCAAAAGAAGAAAAAAGAAGCTACTGAGCTTCAATATGGCATTGAAATATCTGATGAAATGGCATCTGAAATAGCGGATTTTTTGTCCACCATATAAATTCATTGTATGGAGGGTTATCCAATGATGCTAGATGAAGCAATGAATATTTTTAGGCAAACGGGCCGAATTAAAAATACGCGAAGTTTTGACAGACAACAATTTTGTGAACAACACTCTGGTAAAACATTTGCTGATATTGGGATAAAAGTTATTCCACTTGAGAATTTTGATTATAACAAGGACCGCATGATATGATAGATGTCCCAAAAGTAAAGCAACTGATAGCTGATAAAGATAGCAACGGGCTGGCTAACTATATTAAATTGCACCAGCTAAAGTTAACGAATAACAAAATAACTGCGAATTTAGATCAAATAAAAATTACTGTTGAATACTGGGATAAGAAACAGCAGGTAAAAAAAATTGGACTCAACTCCTTATACGGGGCTCTTTTAAATCCAGGCTGTAGGTTCCACGATTTCCGTATCGGGCAATCTACTACGCTTACTGGTAGGACTATTGCCAAGCACATGGACTCTTTCGTTAACCAGTGTATCACTGGAAAATATGAGTATGATGGTGAGGCCGTTGTATATGGAGATACTGACTCTATTTGCGGTAGTTCAATGATTCGAACTACACAAGGCAGTATGACCGTTGAGGAGTTATTTACTCTTGGAAATATCACCTGGGGGGAAGGCGGTAAAGAATATTCGAGAAATGACAATATTCAGGTTTGTCATTTAAACACTGAGCGTAATGCTGCTGAGTATACAAACTATAACTATGTATATAGGCATAAAGTCAGTAAGAAAAAATACAGAGTTACGGATTCCGATGGGCACGAAGTTTTCGTTACTGAAGATCATAGTATTATGGTTGAGCAAGATGGCAAGCTGATAAGCAAAAAACCATCTGAGTTAGTAGTAGGTGATGTAGTGATTTCGATATGACTCCCAATCAACTCAAAAAAGATAATCCTGATTTATATAGCAAAATCATCGAATTATATGGTGGTCGCGAAAAAGTATTTGATATAACTGCTGCTATCAATTTGTATTATGCTAATCTGCCAATCCCAGTGTGTGAGATATGTGGAAAGCAATTATCTATTACAAAAAAATTTAGAGATATTAAATTAGCAGCATTGCCATGTCGTTGTGAATCTCATATTAACACTTCTCAACCAATTACCATTGATCAGCTGCATTCAGCAAATAGGTATGGGTATATTATTAGTGCTCTCAATGAGGTAATGTCGTTATCATCAAAAATTACGCTTACTTGCCAAATTCATGGTGATTTTAAACAGCCAATCTCAAATTTTTTAAAAGGGTATCAATGTCAAAAATGTGCTGCAAGTAGCAGGCCATTGAAAACAGAGGTATCTAGTTGGGTGAATGAAAACAAGATAACGCATAATAACAAGTATGATTATTCAAAAGTCAATTTCACTAAGTTATCGGATATAGTGACAATTATTTGCCCAATTCACGGGGAGTTTACCCAATCAGCCGGAGTCCACAAACTAGGTCACGGATGTCAAAAATGTGGTAACGATATGGTTACCGCCAAAAACAGAATTTCAAATGAAGAGTATATAGAAAAATGTAAGAAAAAACACGGAGATTTGTATGACTATTCACAAACTAACTACATTAGCATTCTACACAGCAAAGTTAAAATCATCTGCAAAAAGCACGGTGAATTTTGGCAGCGACCAGGTGATCATTTGAATAACGGAAACGGGTGCCCACAATGTGGAATAGAGAAAACGACCTTTAAATCTGCTGCTGAATATGAAATAATTGAGTGGCTTACTAGTGTTGGAGTTACTAATATTAAGCATTCATGGAGGGGGCTGGGATTTGAATTAGATATTTACTTACCTGACTATAAAGTGGCAATTGAATACAATGGCATATATTGGCATTCATCTGACGCGATAAGTAAGGACAAGGATATGTCACAACAGCATCTGAATAAAACAATCAAATGTGAGGAAAATAATATTCAGTTACTGCATATATTAGATGTTGAATGGAATTCCCCAGTTACTAAAGATATTTGGAAATCAACTATTTTGCATAAACTAAAACTCACTTCACATAAAATTTATGCGCGGCAATGCAGCATCGTGTTAGTTGGAAATAAAGTAGCGACAAAGTTTTTTACTGAAAATCATTTGCAAGGTGCTGTTATAGGCAGTTTAAATATTGGGCTATCATATAAGGGGGAGTTAGTATCAGTTGGCAATTTTTCTAAATCAAGATACCGATCTAAGCAGCAGAATGTTTTCGAAATTTTAAGATTCGCATCTAAGAAATATTATTCAGTCATCGGCGGGTTTAGCAAAATAGTTAAGGAATTTGACACTACCCACCGCGGAACTCTTATATCATACGCAAACCGGAGATGGAGTATGGGGAATGTTTATGAACAATCAGGATTTACTCTTGCTTATAAAACTGATCCATGCTATTATTACACTGATGATTGTAAAACATTATGGCATCGAAGTATCTTCCAAAAGCATAAGTTAAAGGACGCTATTGCAGTATTTGATGAGAACAAAACTGAAGTAGAAAATATGTATGAAAACAAATATCGCAGAATTTGGGATTGTGGTCAAATAGTGTATGAAAGGATTATCAAATGATTATTAAAAAAACAACTATTCAATCAGTTGAATGTGTCGGAACTTTTGACGACGAATATGTGTATGACATTGGAGTGAACGCAGACGACCCTTACTTTTTTGCAAACGATTTATTGGTTCACAACTCTGTCTATTTCTCAGCGTGGCCTGCTATCCGTGCTGATGTTGAAGCGGGCAGAATGGAGTGGAACAAAGACACTGCGATACAAGTGTATGACAACATCGCAGATCAAGTAAACGAAAGTTTTCCAGAGATGATGGAACGCGAATGTCATTGCCCACGCGAGAGAGGTGCTCTTATTCGCGGTGGGCGAGAACTTGTTGCAGAGACTGGACTGTTCATTAAAAAGAAACGATACGCTGTCTTGATCTATGACGCTGAAGGGACGCGACTCGATCAGTATGACGCAGAAACTGCTAAGAAAAAGGGAGTAGTGTTTGGGGTAGGCAAGGTCAAAGCAATGGGGCTTGATCTTAAACGAAGCGATACCCCCAAGATTGTTCAAGATTTCCTTAGCAACATTTTGCTTGATGTTTTGACGGGGGTTGATCGTGCTCCAATCATTGAAAAGATCATCAAGTTCAAGAAAGAGTTTGCAATGCTGCCTCCCTGGGAGAAGGGGACGCCTAAGCGTGTGAACAACTTGTCTAAATATACTGCAATCTATGAAAAAACCAAGGAATGTGGAGTTGGACACGTCAAAGCTGCTATTGTGTGGAACATTATGCGAAAGATGCATGGCGACAACTATAGTATGAAAATCGTTGACGGTATGAAAACTATTGTGTGTAAACTAAAAACCAACCCTCTTGGGTATACCTCGATTGCGTATCCGACAGATGAGAAGCATGTGCCAGAATGGCTTAAAGAACTACCATTTGATGTTGAGACTATGGAAGCCACAGTGGTAGATCAAAAGGTTGACAATCTATTATCGGTGCTCGGATGGGACATAACTAACAACACTTGCACTAACTCATCATTTAGCAATCTATTTTCATTCGACTAAGGAGCAAAACAATGGCAACAAAATTATCAGCTTACGGTGAAATAATTCACCGAACCAGTTGATATCATCTAAATAACACTATACAATAGACATATTACTAACAGGAGATTTTATATGCCAATGGATTATTTGAAAGACATTACCCTACATACACACGGACTTGGTATCATTGATACAGTCAAAGTGACCGGAACAAACGAGGAAACACTTATTGACGCAATGTCTGAAGATCGCAGCGTGATTGTCACAGCCAAAACAAAACGCCCACTGAAAGAGTTCATTGGCCAGTTTGGTATGCCAAACTTGGGAAAGTTGAATGTGATTCTTGGTATTCCAGAATATAAGGAAGATGCTAAGATTACTGTAACAACACAGACTCGCGATAATGAAACTTATCCAACCGGATTGCATTTTGTAAACAAAGTTGGCGACTTTAAAAATGATTATCGCTTCATGACCGCAGCATTGATCAACGAGGCACTCAAGTCTGTCAAGTTTAAAGGCGTGAAATGGGACGTCGAGTTCAGTCCAACTGTTCAAAGTATTCAGCGTTTGAAGTTTATGGCTCAAGCAAACAGTGACGAAAACACATTCGTGGCTAAAACTGAAGGTGGTGATTTGAAGTTTTATTTTGGTGATCACTCCACCCACGCTGGCGACTTTTCGTTTGCGACTGGGATTACTGGTAAAGTTGCTAAAGGATTCCATTGGCCAGTAGCAGTTGTTCAAAGTATTTTGAACCTACCTGGTGACAAAATTTACCGTATCAGTGACGAAGGGGCTACTCAAATCACCGTTGACAGTGGGTTGACAGTGTATAACTACATTCTGCCAGCACAGCAAAAGTAATAGGTAGAAGATATGTCAGATAGTTTCGAACTTCGAATCAACCATTTGCAAGCAGCGTATAATGCTCTTGACCAGCAGCTTAAGGCCGCATACGAGTCAAGTAAGTTGAATGGTGAATCGTTCATTAATACTGTTGTCCTTGAGTTCGAAGAAAGAAAAGCTAAGTTAGCCAAAGAAATCAAAACTTTGACTGACTTAGACAACGCCGGAAAAGAGTTTAAATGACGGAATCAAAAAAGTTTATTTGGGTAAAGTTTCAGAAAGAGGGAATTCATTGCTACCCTGCTGCAGCAACAGACCCCAACTTAGCTACTGGCGATCAGTATGATGTATCGTTCTTGGCATCGCTGCATCGGCATATCTTTCACTTTCGGGTAGATATCAGTGTCTCACATTCAAATCGAGATATTGAGTTTATTCAGTTTAAACGCTGGTTGGAAAATCTCTATAATCAGGGAACCCTCCAGTTAAACTACAAGAGCTGTGAAATGATTGCTGACGATCTATATGCTCAAATATCTTCAACCTACAGTAACAGAGATGTTATAATCGAAGTGTCAGAAGACGGTGAAAATGGATGCCGTATTAAATATCCATCGTTAGTTAAATAAGGAGAGCCAAATGGCCGTATCAGTTGCATCGTATAACAAAAAATATCTGCGTATGAAACCAGAGGTTGATAATATTTTCAACACTCTGGACGACTACTTGGATTTTGTTAGGCTTCAGTACCCACATGTTGAATACAATCCAGCGGATATCGGGAGGAATGAAAGTATTACCTGGCAACGGTTTATGAAATTCCGTAATCGTATGTATTATCGTAATACGCAAAATCGGCAACGTAACGCAGAAAATAACGGGCATCAATGAAGAAAAAAATGAAGGCCGACGGCACATATTCAAAAGCTGTGCTGTCGGCTTCATCATCAGATAAAATAGGCAAGTTACTTGACATGTTGTATATTCCAAATCAAGTAGCTAGCCACTCATTACATACATCTATCGTTTACAGTAGATCAGTGTGTGATGAGATAAGGAACATTCCAATATCGTTGCCTATTAGAGCAACTCCAAAACGATTTGACCTGTTTGATAGTGGAGATAATACTACTTGCTTAGTATTGCTTCTAGAGAGTGATGGATTAGACTTTTTGCATCATCATAGTAGAGAGTTTTACGCTGCTACACATGATTATCCTGAATATCAGCCACACATTACGTTGAGTTACGATTACCCATTTCTGACACCACTGTCAGAAGACATGGTATCTTACATTGGAGACCTAGAGTTTGATCAATACATTGTTGAACCATTGATTTTCGATTGGATTGAGCCAAAATAACAAAAGCACATATGAATGAAAAAATAAATCTTACAACAAAACAACTAGACGATAAAGGCAGAAGCAAGTACGCGGTT
>Ga0210014_1000707_pt1 | contig 26997 bp, 22 predicted proteins | sample CryGeymeta201519_FD_183983 | JGI IMG/M metagenome (GOLD analysis project Ga0210014, IMG submission 183983) | Groundwater microbial communities from Crystal Geyser aquifers in Utah, USA - Crystal Geyser metaG 2015-19 (SPAdes) (version 2) | ecosystem: Environmental > Aquatic > Deep subsurface >...
TCAAAATAAATTTATATATTTTTTAAATTTATGCAGGGATTTTTTATTTTTTGTAGAATATAATATATATAGAAAAAAATTCTTAAAATAAAAAAGTAAAATATGGTAAAATATTAAATAAAAAAAGAGAGGTAAAAATGATTAGGGTAAAAATTTCTGGAGTAGCCATAGACCCGGTGACGAAAGGTTTTGTGGTAATTTTAAAAGATGAAACTGAGACAAGGTGGCTTCCTATTTGGATAGGACCTTATGAAGCGAAGATGATTTCTTTAGCTTTAGAAAAAATTAAGCCAATAAGACCTTTACCCCATGATTTAATAAAAAATATCTTAGACTCCTTATCTATGATTGTTACCAGAGTAGTAATTAGTAATATTAAAGAAAACACCTATTTTGCCATTATCAAATTAAGATTAGATCATACAGAAAAAGAAATTGATGCCAGACCAAGTGATGCTATTGCTTTAGCTTTAAGAACAAATGCCCCAATTTATGTAACTGAAGAAGTTTTAGATAAAGCTTCCATAGAGAAGATTGGTTTAGAAGATGAAAAGGGAATGAAACTTACCGAATTACGAGAAAAAATGCAAAAAGCAGTAGAGGTAGAAAATTATGAAGAAGCAGCCAAATTGCGGGACCAGATTAGAAGCTTAGAGAAAAAACAAAAATATTAAAATATTAAAAATGTTAGATGAAAGAGAGAAGTAAGATATGAGAAAAGATCAAAAATTTTATCGTAATGTTTTAAAAGAATTAAAACCGTATGACCCTCACGAAGTACCTTATAAAGTAAAACTAAATGCCAACGAAAATCCTTATGGTTTACCAGAAGATATTATTAAAAAAATACTTAGTAAAGCTAAAAACTTGGAATATTCCCGTTATCCCAATGCTAATTCTGTGAAATTAAGTGAAACTGTTGCCTCTTTTTGGGGTTTGAACCGGAGTAATATAGTTATAGGAAATGGTTCTGACGAACTTATTGATTATTTAATTAAGGCTTTCTCCGAAAAAGGAAGAAGAATTATTACCTCCGTGCCTTCTTTCGCCATGTATAAAATTTATTCGCTTATTAATGATGCTAACTTCGTAGAAATTCCTTTAGAGCAGAATAATTTTAGTTTAAATAAAGATAAGATATTAGAGGAAGCAAAAAAAGAAGATTCTTCTATAGTTTTTATAGCTTATCCTAATGCTCCTACCGGAAATTATTTTGCTGAGGATAAGATTATAAAAATAATTGAAGAATCAGGTTGTTTGGTAGTAGTGGATGAAGCTTACTATGAGTTTGGGGAAAAGACTTTTGTCCCTCTTATTTCTCAATACGATAATTTAGTTATTCTTAGAACATTTTCTAAGGCTTACAGTTTAGCCAGTTTACGGGTGGGATATCTACTTTCTAATCCTGAAATCATAAATGAAGTGAGAAAAGTTAAAAGTCCATTTAATGTAAATACTTTTTCTCAACTTGCCGCCCAGGCGGTTTTTGAAAATAAAGAAATTTTGAAAGATAGTATAGAGAAGATTATTAAAGAACGCGAAAGATTAATAAATAGAATAAATGAACTTCCCTCTTTCAAAGCTCACCCTTCGCGGACTAATTTCGTTCTGGTTGAAGTTGGTTCTAAAGAAAATACAGACTTAGTTTATAATAATTTATTAAAACAAGGCATTTTAGTTCAAACAGTTTCTGACCCAGCTTTTTCAACCTCCAGATATTTTTTGCGTATAACTGTAGGAAATAAAGAAGAGAATGATATTTTGATTAAAGGTTTAGAAAATGTGTCAAAGAACCGTTCCCTGACACGCGAAGGACAACCGTCCCCTGACATGATTGTAAAGGAGTGATAGAGATGATGAAATTTGATAAATTTACTATCAAAGCTCAGGAAGCAATTGGTGAAGCGCAGCAAATTGCTTCCAACTATAACCATCAAGAGATAAAAAGTGAACATCTTTTATTAGCATTAATTAATCAAAAAGACGGAGTTGTGCCTTCGGTATTGCAGAAATTAGAAGTTAGTTCTGAAGAACTTAAAGTAAAATTAGAAAGAGTATTAGAAAAAATTCCTCAAGTCTATGGAGGTGGTGGAGGGCAGCAATATATCGGAAATGAACTTAACGATATATTAAATACGGCTCAACGGGAAGCTCAAAAAGTAAAAGATGAATATGTTAGTACGGAACATTTATTTATTGCTTTGGTTGAAGCAGAAGGAACCAGGGTTGGTGATTTATTAAAAGAAGAAGGGATTAACCAGGATAAAATTTATCAAGCCTTGGTAAATATTCGAGGGAGCCAAAGAGTGACTGATCAAAATCCGGAAGAGAAATATCAGGCTTTGGAACGTTATTCTCGTGATTTAACAGAGTTAGCCAGCAGAGGAAAACTCGATCCGGTGATTGGGCGGGACGAAGAGATAAGAAAAGTGATGCAAATTCTCTCCCGCCGTACCAAGAACAACCCTATGCTAATAGGTGAACCTGGAGTAGGGAAAACTGCCATTGCCGAAGGCCTATCTCAAAGAATTGTACGGGGAGATGTTCCGGAAGGATTAAAGAATAAGAAAATAATAGTCCTGGATATAAGTTCTATGGTGGCAGGTGCAAAATATAGAGGGGAATTTGAAGATCGTCTAAAAGCAGTTTTAAAGGAGGTTCAGGAATCTGAAGGAGGAATCATTGTTTTTATCGATGAAATTCATACTTTAGTAGGAGCCGGAGCAGCCGAAGGCGCCATAGATGCTTCCAATATGTTAAAACCAGCCTTAGCCCGGGGAGAATTACACTGTATTGGGGCGACTACTTTAAGAGAATACAAAAAATATATCGAAAAAGATGCAGCTTTAGAGCGGCGTTTTCAGCCTGTCCTGATTAAAGAACCCTCAGTAGAAGATACTATTGCTATTTTAAGAGGTTTAAAAGAAAAATACGAAGTGCACCATGGGGTAAAAATTAAAGATTCCGCTTTAATCGCAGCAGCTATCTTATCTGACCGCTACATTTCCGATAGATTTTTACCTGACAAAGCTATCGATTTAGTTGATGAGTCAGCTGCTAGCCTAAGAATAGAGATTGATAGTATGCCTATCGAAATAGATGAAGTGGAGAGAAAAATTATTCAATTAGAGGTAGAAAAACAAGCTTTAAAAAAAGAGAAAGACACTGGCTCTCAAGAACGTTTAAAAAAGATAGAGCGGGAACTAAGTTCCCTTAAAGAAAAAAGGGATAGCATGAAATTGCATTGGAATAATGAAAAAGAATATATTCAAAAAATTCATGAGATAAAAAGTAATATGGAAAAATCTAAATTAGAAGCCGAAAAAACAGAGAGAGAAGGGAATCTTAATCGAGTAGCCGAGTTAAGGTATGGCGTATTGCCGCAGCTTCAAAAAAAATTAGAGGGAGAAAATAAAAAGTTGGCTTCTTTACAAAAAGAGACCAAGATGCTTAAAGAAGAAGTGGATGAAGAGGATATTGCAGAGGTTGTCTCTAAATGGACTGGTATCCCTGTTGGCCGGCTTATGGAAGGCGAAGCGAATAAATTAGTCAGAATGGAAGAAGAGCTTACCAAAAGAGTAGTTGGACAAGATGAGGCGATTAGATTAATTTCCAATGCGATAAGAAGATCTCGAGTGGGGATAGCCGACCCCAATAGACCGGTAGGATCATTTATTTTTATGGGACCCACAGGAGTAGGGAAAACCGAGCTTGCTCGAAGTTTGGCCGCTTTTTTATTTAATGATGAAAACACCTTGGTGCGTATTGATATGTCTGAATATATGGAGAGACACAGTGTGGCCCGGTTAATCGGTGCCCCGCCCGGCTATGTAGGATATGAAGAAGGTGGTCAACTCACTGAAATTGTCAGACGCAAACCTTATTCAGTTATTCTCTTTGATGAAATTGAGAAGGCCCATCCCGATGTTTTTAATGTTTTGTTACAGATTTTAGATGACGGCCGCCTAACTGACGGACAGGGCAGGGTAGTTAATTTTAAAAATTCTATTTTGATTATGACTTCGAATATTGGAAGCCAGTGGATTTACGAAATGAACGAGGAGAATAGAGAATCTGTCATGCAGAAAGTAAACGATTCTCTTCGTGAGCACTTTAAGCCAGAATTTTTAAATAGAATTGATGAGATAATTATCTTTAACCATTTGGATAAAGAACAGATTATTAAAATTGTGGATATTCAGTTGAATATTCTAAAGGAGAGATTGCAGGGCAAGAAGATTGGTTTGAAAGTGACTACAAAAGCAAAGGAATTTTTAGCTGAAAAAGGGTATGATCCCCATTATGGTGCTCGACCCTTGAAGAGAACTATTCAAAGATACATTCAAGACCCCTTGGCTTCGCAGATTCTGGAGGGAGTTTTTAAAGAGGGGGATAAATTAGAAGTTGATTTGGATGATACAAATGAGAAAGTAGTTTTTAAGAAAATGTAGATTTGATATGAGTTAGCTAGTTGTAATGATATATTTCTTTAATAAAAATATTTTTGTTTTTATTGAGTAAAAATAGATAAGAGATCGATATAAAATAAATTGCTACGAAACCTAAATTTAACCCAAGCTTTGGGAGTAAATACCAACAAGAAATATAAAAAACCAGCAAAGTGCTTACACTAAAAGAAAATCCATAAATAACCGAAGGATATAAATTTTTTTGTTCTTCAAAATGCAAAAGGACTAATAAAGCAAATAATGTAGATGGGAAAGAGCTTAAAATTCCCGCCCACCTGCTTCCAGCAATTGAAGCAATTTCTGTAAGTATTGAAATGATAGTTCCTGCCATTAATCCTCGAATTAAAAGCTTTGTAATAGAATTTTTATTTTTTTTCTTAATTATTTGATTTATTTTTATTTTTTTTAAAATAAAAATATTCATAAAAAATATGATGAAAAATATCATAGTAGCCAAAAGAAGATTAAAGCCTAATTTGTAAATCAAGTAACCTGAAACAAAAAAAGAAATAAATCCCATTAATGAAGAAGTAGCAATAGAAATTAAATTATTTTTTGGTTGGAAATATCTTCCTGTCACCAGATAAAAAAAACAGAATAATATAGAAGAGGATAGAGCTGAAATCCCCCAGGGGATTCCCCTAACTAAAAATGGTATTCCTTGCTGATAAGAAATAAAATAAACAGATAAACCCACTCCCAGTGGAAGTCCTGAAAATATTCCGCCTAAGACCGGGTTAATCCTTGTTGAAATTTCAGCTAATAGTGCAACTATTGCAGTTGAAATTAATATTTTTATTAATATTAGATTCATTTGAATCATACTCTTTTAGTCATAATATATAAACGAATATACACTAATCAATCAGCTATTTATTATGGAATATAAAGTCCTGAAGCAACGGGAACATATAGACTGATTTGGGGGAAGAAAGTAAGGAATATTAAGCCTAATATAACTGCGAATACGTATATCCATACCTCCTTGGCGACTTTATCCAGGTTACTGTTTATTAAATTTGCTGCTACATACAGGTTAACTGCAACCGGAGGAGTAATCTGTCCAATAGCCAGGGCAACCACGAATATTATTCCGAAGAATAACAGATCGATATGGTAGTAATTAAGTATGGGAATAAAAATAGGCATAAAGACATAAATAATAGAAATGGCATCAAGAAACATTCCGGCAATAATGATAGCTAAATTTGCCAGAAGCAGTACTGCTATAGGAGTTTTAGCGATAGAAATAATACTCTCGGCCATGATATCTATTACGCCTAAAATAGCAGATGCGATGGAGAATTGAGTAGCAAAGGTAACTACAAACATAACTACTGCAGAAGTAATAACCGTACCCACCAATGCTTCGTAAAGTCCTTTAAGAGTGAGAGTTTTGTAAACAAAAAATCCAACAAAAATACTATAAAATACCGTAAAAACAGCAGCTTCCGTGGGAGTAGCGATGCCGGCATATATTCCTCCCAGGACTATAACCGGTGCAAGTAAGGCCCAAAAAGCATCTTTAGTAGTCATTAAAATTTCTTTTACCGTTCCCCCTTTTTCTATTCCCCGAAAATTTCTTTTTTTAGAAATAAAATAAGCAGCTACCATTAAAAATAAACCGATAATTATACCTGGTATAATTCCTCCTAAAAAAAGTGCTCCCACGGATACACCAGTTACATTGCCATATATGATAAAAGCTATACTGGGTGGAATAATGATGGCCAGTCCACTAGCTGCAGCAATGGTGGCAGCTGAAAAATTTTTATCATAATTTTGGTAAATCATTACCGGAATAATGGTTAAGCCGACTGCAGCGGTAGTTGCCGGACCAGAGCCGGAAACAGCTCCCCAAAAAAGGCAGGTCAGGACCCCGGCAATAGCTAAACCTCCGGTTGCCCTTCCTACAAGAATTGTAGCCAAGTTAGAAATTTTTTCTGCAAGTTTTGCTTTTTGCATTAAAATGCCGGCCAGGACAAAGAAGGGGATAGCGATTAAGGGGAATTTAGCAATACCTGAAGCAAAATTTCTGGAAATCATGGTAACACCCAGGCCATATTTCCAGATAGAAAATACTGCTGCAAATCCCACCGATGTTCCGATAGGGACACCGATTAAAAGAAGAAGAGCGAAAATTCCAAAAAGAGTGAAGATTTGCATTATTTCGCCTCTTCTCCTTCAATTTTTTTAAATTCAATTTTTAATCCTTTATAAATATTTTTAAAAATAAAGACCGAAAATAGGGGAATTCCAGCAATATACATCCATTCGGGAATTCTTAAGGCCTCGCTTTCCATATGAAAAATGGTTATGTCCATATAGATTTCTCTAAAGGCATAATAATTGACAATTAAAAAAAGAAGAGCACTTAAAGATGCTGAAATTAAAGCCGCAGTTTTTTTAAGGGTCTTTGGTAATTTGTCATAGATAGTCACCACTCCTAGGTGAGCACCTTTTTCAAAAGCGATAGCAATACCTAAAACGGTAACCCATACAAAAAAATGAACCGTAACTTCTTCGGTAAAGGCAAAAGAAAGATGAAAAATTTTTCTGCTTAAGACGTTTATAAATGTAATCGATGCCATGATAAAAAGTAAAATTGCTGAAATTAATTCCTCAATTTTTAATTTATTCCCTTCCATTCATTCCTCCATTTTTTAAAAAGAGGGGGCATAAAATCCCCCTCTTTTTACTTATTATTTGCTTTATTATTTAGCCATATCTAACTTGGCAGCAGCAACAAAATCGGTTCCTACTTCAGTAATCCATTTATCCAGTACCGGCTTAGTTGCTTCTTTGAAGGCATTCAATTCTGCCTCAGTCAGTTTAGCTACTTCCATTCCCATAGTTTTAACATAAGCAATTTGATCTAAAATATCAGGAGTTTCTCCAAATTTATCTTTTAGAAGGTTGATAGAAATATCTCCATCAAGTCCTCTTCTTACAAAGGCCTTTTCCCACATTCCTGCTTCTTCTGCAGTTTCCTTTATAATAGTTTGTATATCTTTCGGGAAAGAATCCCATACTCTTTTATTGACTACAAAGAGAAGGGGGTCAGCTAAGTAATTCCAATTCGTGACATATTTATGATACTCCCAGATTTTAACCGGAAGAAGAATACCGTAAGGATTTTCCTGTCCATCCACTGCTCCCTGTTGGAATCCAGTAACGGCATCTGCCCAGTTCATATGAATGGGATCTGCGCCTAATTGTTTGAAGATATCATCATATATGGGAGTAGGACAAACCCTTAATCTTAATCCTTTCGTATCTTCCGGTGTTCTTACCGGTCTTATATTATTGGTTAATTGTCTAAATCCATTTTCACCCCAGGCTAAAGCCTTGACTTGCATTTTCTCCATCTCGGCAAACAATTTTTTCCCGGTTTCGCCATATTCAATTTTGTCTAAATTTTCAAAAGTATTGATGAAAAAGGGTAGAGAGAAAAGGTTATGTGATTTTACTACGGGAGAAGAATTTATAGTGGATTCTACTGCGAAATCTATACTTCCTTCGGCAACTGCCTGGAACCAGTTCATCTGTTTACCGGCAAGAAGTTGACTTCCCCAGTATGGTTTTACATTAATCTTTCCGCCGGTCCTTTCATTGATCAAATCACACCATTTTTGTGCACCCATTCCCCAGCCCATGGTATTACCTACATTTAAGGTCATGGTATATTCTGTTTTGGGTTTAAATTCTTGTGCACTACCTGCGGAAAAACTAATTCCCATTAAAAGTAAGACGACTAAACTTAAAATTACAATTTTTTTCATTTTTTTCTCCTTAAATTTTTGATATGAATTTTCTAATTTTTTATTCTCGAAGCTAGAGATCTATAAACTTTTTTCTTTCACCTCCTAATAGGGCTGGATTTTCAATTAATCTGGCTAATTTTTCTAAGAATTTTGCGGCATCTGCTCCATCTATTATTTGGTGGTCATAGGAAAGAGAAAGATAAGCTAACTCCCGTATGCTGATTTTATCTTCGTCAACGATCACAGGTTTTTTGATTATTCTTCCGATTCCTAAAATTGCCACTTCTGGCGGGTTAATAACTGGAGTAAATATTTCTGTTCTCATCATTCCTAAATTAGTCAAAGTAAAAGTTGAGCCCTTGATATCATTTTCAGAAATTACACCTTTTCTTGCTTCATCAGCTATTTTTTTAATTTGGTCATTGATTGTTTCTAAGTTTAATTTGTCAGTATTTCTGATAACCGGAACCATCAATCCTTTTTCCGTGTCCACGGCAATGCCTATATGAATATTATTATATATGATTACTTCTTTTTTGTCATGATTAAAGTGAGCATTAAATTGATTTAGCTCTCTTAAAACTTTAGATAGAAAAAAGACTAAACCAGAAGTTATACTGACCTTGTTTTCTTTCATTAGTTTTTTAAATTCAGTAAAATCAACTTCTGTGGTATTGGTTAAAGTGACCGCTGTATGAAAAGATTTGGATAGTCTTTCAGCGATGGTCCTTCTTAAACCTGAAAGTTTTTCTATTTTAAAATCCGCCTTGTTTTCCGAAACAGAAGAGAGATAGATAAGAACATCTTTTTTTTCTATCCTTCCAGCCGGTCCTGTACCGGTCATTTGAGAGAGGTCGAGATTTTTTTCTCGAGCCATTTTTTTGGCCAGAGGGGAGGCTTTTATTCGTCCTTCTCTTTCCAAAGGAGCAACCTTCATAGAAGGAATTTCTTCTCTTTCCGGGATTTCATCTATTTTCCCTGGTTCTTCTTTTTCTTTAATCTCTTTAATTTTCTCTCCTTCTTCTCCAATGATAGCAATGACTGTCCCTACTTTTATTTCTTCTTTTTCCTGACCAATTATTTTAAGCAGGACACCAGAAGCAGGAGAAACTACCTCATTAGTTATCTTTTCGGAAGAAACCTCAAAAAGTGGTTCACCTTCTTTAATCTTTTCTCCCTCTTTTTTAAACCATTTTTCAATAAAACCGCATTCCATATTTAAACCAAATCTAGGCATTTTAATTTCATACATTATCTTCTTACCTTAACACTTTCTTTACTGCATTAATTACATCTTTATAATTGGGAGTTACGAAATCTTGAAGAGTGGAAGCAAAAGGCATAGGAACATTTTTTGCACCAACTCTTATCACCGGTGCATCTAAATAATCGAAAGCTTCTTCTTGAACTACACTGGCAATTTCTGCTCCCCATCCAGCCCTCTTCCAGGTTTCGTGAGCCACAACCAAGCGTCCAGTCTTTTTTACTGATTCAATAACTTGATTTTTGTCCCAGGGGACTAAAGTCCTCAGGTCAATGACTTCTACGCTTATACCCTCATGCTCAAGTTCTTCCGCTGCCTTTAAAGATTCATGAACCATTCTGGACATAGTTACTACCGTAACATCATTTCCTTCTTTTTTTATATCGGCAACGCCAAAGGGGATAAGGTACTCTTTTTCCGGAACAAAGCCCTTGGTTTTATAGAGCATTTTATGTTCAAAACAGATAACCGGGTCATCTTCTCTTAAAGCAGTTTTTATCAGTCCTTTTATATCATACGGCGTGGAAGGGATGATGACCTTTATGCCGGGGGTGTGCATAAATATAGTTTCTATAGATTCCGAATGTTGCGCTGCAGCAGAATTAGATATACCGTCAGGACCCCTTAAAAGCAGGTGAAGTTTTCCTTGGCCACCAGTCATATACCTAATCTTTTCTATCTGAAGGGTGATGGATTGGATACCGGTAAATAGGAAATCTGCAAAATGAAATTCGGCAATAGGTCTCATTCCTACCAGTGCAGCTCCCAATGCAGAACCATAGATAACTTCTTCTGATATGGGAGTATCAAAAATTCTACCAGAAAATTTTCCTGAAAAAGATTTATAAGCACCGAATATTCCTCCTTGTTTAGCTACATCTTCACCATAAGTAAAGATAGTGGGGTTTTTTCCCATTTCTTCAGAAATTGCCTCTCCTAAAGCTTCAGCAAAAGTTATTTCCCTCATTTTTACCTCCTTTAATAATCGTAACCAGAATCATTGACAAAAAGGTCAGTTAAAGCCTCTTTATTGCTGGGGATAGGGCTTTCTTTAGCAAATTTAGCCGCTTCTTTAATCTCTTTTTGATTATTCTCCCATATTTTTTTCTTTTCAACTTCATTTAACATCTTTAATTCAAATAATTTTTTCTCAAACTTTTTAATCGGTTCCTTTAACCAGAATTCCTCAACTTCTTTTTTGTCTCTGTAAAGTTCAGGGTCTCCTACAAAATGTCCTTTGATTCTATAGGTTTTTGCTTCAATCAGAGAAGGTCCGCCGCCTTCTCTGGCTCTTTTTATCATTTCTTTGGCAATTTCATATACCACTATAATATCATTTCCGTCAATAGTTACCCCTGGTATGCCATAACTAACTGCCCTGTCAGAAATATTTTCTATAGCGGTCGTTTCTTTAGTAGATGCAGTAGAAGCATAATGATTATTTTCCACAATAAAAATTAAGGGAAGTCTATATATGGAGGCAAAATTGAGACTTTCATGAAATGCTCCCGTGTTCGACGCCCCGTCGCCAAAAAAAGCGACGACAACTTGATCAGCTTTCTTCATTTTTATTCCTAAACCCGCACCGACTGCTATGGGAAGACCGCCTCCTACTACACCATTTGCCCCTAAAACCCCAATAGAAAAATCTGCTATATGCATTGAGCCTCCTTTTCCTTTACAGTAACCCGTTGTTCTACCGTAAAGTTCTGCCATCATTCTGTTGACATCTGCACCTTTGGCTATCATATGACCGTGTCCCCGGTGTGTACTGGTGATGAAATCGTCTTTTCTAAGATTAGCCATAACTCCGGTGGCAATGGCCTCTTCCCCAATGTAAAGGTGAATAAAACCAAGAAGTTCTCCCTCCAAGAATAATTTTTCTGCCATGAGTTCGAAATTTCTAATTTTTACCATGGTTTTATAAAGATTTAGTAAAAAATCTTTGGAATATACCATATATCATTACCTCCATGTGTATTTCTTGAAATTCTATTAGAAGTATAGAAGCAAATTCTGTGCCAAGATTCATTAATTTGGAAAGACATTATTTTATAAGGAGTTTAAGGGAAGGCTTAACATAGAAGTGTAAAATTATAAAATATTCTTTTACACTTCTATGTAAAATATATTTACACTATAGAAAGTTATTTATTAAAAGGAAAATTGAATAATAAAGATATTTTTAGGATTTTTTTTGAATATGCCACTTGTTGATATGGTGATAAACTGTAGGCCTTGATATCCCCAGGATTTTTGCCGTTTTTAAAATATTCCATTTTGTATCTTGAAGAACTTGAATTAAGGATTCTCTTTTTATTTCATCTATAGATTTAAGAGAAGGATTATTTTTTATTATTTCACGGGGGAGATGAGATATATTTAATTCATTATTTTCGCAAATGTTTAACGCCCTTTCTATGATGTTTTCAAGCTCTCTAACGTTTCCCGGGAAGTGATAAGTAGTTAAAGGTTTAATAAATGAATCATCTACTTTTTTTATATTTTTTTGTAATTTTACAGAAAGCTTTTCCACAAAATAATTCACTAAAATTGGAATATCTTCAGTTCTATCTTTTAGAGGAGGGAGATTAATTTGTATTACATTTAACCTGTGGTACAGGTCTTTTCTGAAATTTTCATTATCTATTTCTTTTGATAAATCTCTATTGGAGGCAGCTATTATCCTGATATCTATCGCAATTGCCCTTGTACCTCCAATTCTAGTAATGCTTCTTTCCTGAAGAACTCTTAAAAGTTTTACCTGAAGTCCCAGGGGAAACTCACCGATTTCATCAAGGAAAATAGTGCCTCTATTGGCTAACTCGAATTTCCCCGGTCTTCCTCTTTTATCTGCTCCGGTAAACGACCCAGGCTCATACCCAAAGAATTCACTTTCGGCAAGTTCCCGCGGTATTGCTCCACAGTTTATCACCATAAAAGGTCCATTTTTTCTTAACCCCTCATAGTGGATGGCTTGAGCGAACATTTCTTTCCCGGTGCCGGTTTCTCCCAGAATTAAGACGTTGGAATTAGATTTTGAGGCAATTTTAGAAATTCTAATTGCTTCTTTCAATTTAAGACTGGTACCTATGATATCTGAAAAATTAAATTTTGCCTGGGCGCCAATATATGAGGTGACAAATTTTCTTACTCTGCCTATTTTTCTGAAGAAATCTACTACTCCGGCAAAATTTCCCTTTTCGTCTCTTACCACTACGGCGCTTTTTATAAAATGAAGTGTTCCCCAAAGAGGACTATTGATAATAAACTCCTGGTCAGTGTAACCTTCATGTGTTTTAAAGACAGATAAAATAACCGGGTTAAAATCTACAATATCCACAATAAATTTTCCTAATGAGTTTTTTATATCAACGTGGAGTATTTCTCCGGCAGCTTCATTCATGTATAAGATTTTTGCTTCTTCATCAAGACATATAATTCCATCTTTTGTCCCTTTACTTATTATATCCAGGTATTTTTTAGAGAGTTTAAAATATTCTGATATTTCTCTCCATCTTACCTCTTTTTCTATTGCTTGAGAAAGGGAGGAGATGATTCCTAATCCATAATCTGGATAATTATTTAATTTTGAGGTAAAAGATATAACCCCGTAAATATTTCCTTCGGAATCATGAATCGGGGAAGAAGCGCAAGCCCAATCTTTTAATTGCAATAAGGTATGATCAGATCCTATTACTTCTACTTCTTCATTGCGAGTAAGAGAACACTCTATCGAGGTAGTTCCAAAAAATTCTTCGTTGATAACAACACCTTCTGTGAAAACTCCCTCTCCTCCACTTGGTGAAATTGTTTTTAAAACGACTCTATCAGAATCTATAAAGGAAATAAAAAAATCTTTCTTTTTTATTTTGGAAATAAATTTTTCCAAAAGGGAAACGATTGAAGAGAACCAAACTTTATTTGTTTCCCTTCTTCTATTTAACTCTTCAGGAGATACCCTTACTGGTTCTATATTTTTTAAGTTTTTATGATCTTTTGTCATTTTATCCAATCCCTAAAATAATAAATCAACTCTACCAATTAAAAATTATTTTTTATCTTCAAAAAAATCATTATTGTAAATTTTTTTTACATTATTTTCTTCTATTCTAAGTGTTTGTAGAAAATTTTTCAATATTTTTTCTTTTACCATATCTATGGTCAAAGGAGTGTAAAATGAAAGGTTGGTGACTTTGCTTCTCTGGCTTTTAATGGGAGACCTGGTATTTTCGGGATATTTTTCTTCCCAGTTTATTACTTTTTTCAATTCTTTTAAGTTAGAATTTATAAGAAGTGAGGCGTGATAAAAAAATTTATTATTTTTTTGAGCAATAGCAGAACCTAAAATTTTCTTTTCTCCCAAAAAGATCGAATTTCTTTCCTTGACTTCACAATTTTTGTAGACTTCTTTTATCCCTTTTAAAATTATCTCTGTTATTCCTTTTGCTTCTTCTAAGACATATTTTGAAAATAGAATATTTTCTTTTTCTTTACAGAAGGTTATATTTAAATTTCCTTGATCATGGAAAACAGTACCGCCTCCAGTAAATCTTTTGAAGACCGGAATATTCTTTTTCTTAATGTATTCAAGATTTACTTCATATTCTTCTTTTTGAAATTTTCCCAAAACCACACATGGGTTATTTTGCCAGAACCTTAAGATAAAACTATCTGGTTTGCCTATTTCCAAAATCTTTTTTTCGATTTCGAAATTTATTTCAGGCTCAAAATTAGGGATATCAACCAGAATTAGTTTCATTGACTTACCGTACTCCGCAATAATGGATTTATTTTTATAGGTTATCATACTAAGAGACTTGAACTTATTTTATATCATAACATTTATCTGTAAAATTGCTATAAAATAGTAAGGGGTATGATGCATCATACCCCTTACTATTTTATTTACTTTTTGGTGTGTAATGATATGGCTATCAGGGAATATCAATATAATTAACATCTATATTGGAAACCCCACAATCAATCTCTATGGTTGTTTTAAATTCTGAGTAATTATAATTATTGGAAATGTAAGTACCATCTTTTTTAGTGAAGTCTTTAATGTCAAGGTCTTTGGCAGAAATTCCCGAATCAATATTCACTGTTGCTCCCACATTTTCAGGTATGGCAATATCAATATTAGATGCTCCCGTATCTATAATTATTTTAGAATTATATTTAGGAACCACCAAGTTAATATTGCTTACTCCACTTTTAATGTAAAGTTTTTCTACTTTAAATCCTGATAAGTTACTCTCCATATTGATAGCTCCCGTTTCAATAGATAGATTATATATTATTTGATTATTTAATTTTAATTCCCAATTATTTTTAATATCATTAGAAATTCTTTTTTTAGTTACTGGTGAATGATAAATAATGATATTGGCTTCTTTTTCAGTACGGGAGAATTTTTCAAAAGGTTCAAATTCTTTATATCTATATTGAGAAATGCATTCATAAAGTAGGGGGGTAGATTCGTTTAGGGTAAGTTTACCTACGTCAAATTTTAATTCAATGGAAGCTTTTTCGATTTTAGGGGATTCTTTAACTTCGGGAGTTACTTCTGCTTCTTGAACTGATTCAACTTCTGGAGCTGTTTCAGTCTCAGAGGGTGTTTTAACTTCCGGAACTAATTCAGCTTCCGGGGCTTTTTGAACTTCGACGATTATTTCTCGACTTAGGGTTTTTACTTCACTTACTATTTTCCCTTCAAAATTAATTCCCATATAAATTGCTCCAGCTCCTAATATAATTGCCAGTAATATAATTAGTGGTCCTAAAAAAGAAAGGCCCTTTCCTCTTAAAATTAAAGATAAGCCTAAACTTACTAAAAGCAGAGGCCAGAGTTTAAATATATTTGACCATACAGACCAGTCTAATATTCCTAAAGTATTGGCTAAGAAGATTATTCCTATAAGTATTAGAGTTAAACCTTTAATTATTTTATTTGCTTTCATTTCTTTCACCTCGATTTTATTTATTAAAAATTATTGACTATTACTCATCACTAATTGCTAATTGTTATTTTTTTAGTAAGATTAGACCAGGAGTTAGCAATTAAAAGATCGATTAATCTTTCTTGGTCAGATAAATATTCGGGGTTTAGGCTTAAGGCAATTTCTCCTTCTCTTACGGCATTTTCATAATCTTGACTGCGGTAATAAGATAAGCCTAATTTATAATGTGCTTCAGAAAGAATATAATTTGAGTCTGCTAATTGTAAAGCAATTTCATAGTTTTGATAAGCGTTTTGGAGCTCTCCCGCATTATAATGCATATCACCTATTTCAATAAAGGCTTGAGCAAAATTATCAAAAGTGAAATCTTCGATGTATAGCGGGTAAAATTTTTGGGATAATACTTTTTCCATTATAGCTTGTTTGTATTCTTTGCCTTTTAGATTAATAAGTCCTAATCGATAATAGGCTATAGCTATTGACCGTTTATCCTCACTAAATTGAGTAACTTTGTTATAGGCAGATATCGCTTGATCAATGTTCCCTATACTACTATAATAATCACCTAAATTTAAATAACCAGTAGCACTTACCTGGTAAGCTAAAAAATTGTCCAGGATATGAGGGCTGGGTTTAAGCTTACCCAATTTTATATAAGTTTCCGTTGCTTCAATAAATTGGTCATTATCCTGGTAGAGTTGAGCTAATTCGGAAATAAGCTTGTCATTTTGAGGAATAAGTTCAACAACTTTTTCGTATTCCTTGATGGCTAAATCATATTCGAGCGTATTTTTATAGATCATCCCTTTTACATAATAAGCAAAGGCATTATTAGGGTCCTCGGTAATAATTTGAGATAGATTGGTAAGGGCTGATTCTCTTTCTCCCATTTTATACAAAGCATAACTCTGATTTATCCTGGCTAATATATTTGTTTTATCTATATTTAAAGCTTTTTCGTATTCTTTTTCAGCGGGTTCATATAGATCCAACGAACAATAAAAATTACCCATATTAATATAGGTGAAGGTATCAGGTTTTGCTTCTTTGCTTTCTATAATTTCTTGTAGTAATTTTTCTGTCTCGTAGTTAGCGAAGGCAGTAGTGGCAAAAAAGATTATAAAAAAAATTAAAAAAAATACCAAATTTGCTTTTAATTTATTTTTATGCATATATATCACCCTTTCTTTTTTAATATATTATAGCTTTCTAAAAAGCCAAAAAAATCTACCAAAAGAATTTATACTTATATATTCAACATTATTTTTAAAAATCCTCTTTTTTAATAAAAATATTTTTGACTTATTCTTATTATTTCATTTCTGTACCAAATTCTTTTAATTTTTTAGCAAATTCAGTTAATTTTTTATCAACTAAATAATTTACTGTATCTTCTTCAAAATTTCCATCATTTTTTCTCTCCCCGGCTTTTACTCCCGTTAATATTTCAATCCCCTGGTCAATGGTTTTTATCGGGTAAACATGAAATTTTCCTTCTTTTATCGCTTCTACCACATCTTTTCGTAACATTAAATCTAAAATATTAAGAGCAGGTATGATTACTCCCTGAGTTCCAGTAAGTGTTTTAGATTTACACACCTCATAGAAACCTTCAATCTTTTGATTTACTCCCCCTATAGGTTGAATCTCTCCATTTTGATTAATAGAGCCAGTGATGGCGATATCTTGTCTTAATGGTAAGTCAGCCAAACTGGAAAGTAAAGCATAAACTTCTGTAGAAGAGGCACTATCTCCTTCTACACCACTATAAGATTGTTCAAAGCAGATACTGGCGCTGACAGTTAAAGGCTTATCTTGAGCATATTTTGCTCTAAGATAACCACTCAAGATGAGTACTCCTTTATTATGGGTTTTACCACTCAAATCAGCTTCTCTTTCAATATTTATTATTCCTGCTCTTCCCATAGAAGTTTTTGCGGTTATACGAGTAGGTTTACCAAAAGAGTATTCACCTAAGTCATATACAGTTAAACCATTAACTTGTCCAGTTACCGCTCCTTGGCAATCAATCATTATAGTTCCATCTTCTATCATTTCCTGAATTTTTTCTTCTACTAATCGAAGCCGTTCAATCTTTTCATTTATAGCTTTATCTACGTATTTCTCATTAACTATAGGGCTATCGTCTTCTTTAGCCCAATAACTAGCTTCTCTTAAGACATCTACTAAATTATTAAACTGAGTGGACATTTTATTTTGTCTGCCAGATAAACGGACAGCATATTCGATAATTGCAGATAGGCCACTTTTATCAAATGGTCTTAATTTTTCTCTTTGACAGATGTTTTGGATAAAACAAGTATATTGATAAATACTATTGTTATCTTTTTTAGTTATGGAGTCAAAGTCAGCTCTAACTTTGAAAATTTTTTTAAAATCTTCATCACCTGAATAAAGAAGGTAATAAAGAAAAGGATCGCCAATCATAATAACTTTGGTATTACATTCTATTGGTTCAGGTTTTAAAGCAGAGGTGGTAAACATATAAAAGGGATCATAGGTTTGAGTTATTATTTTTCTATGTAATAAACTTCTTTTTAATGCCGGCCACACTCCTGGTTCAATTAAGGTATCGTAAGCATTTAATACTAAGAATCCACCGTTAGCCCTTAAAAGTGAGCCTACTTTTATTCTGGTAAAATCTGTTCTCCAGTGTCCAAATTTATCTAAGGTTTTTTCAATGCTGCCAAACAGATTTTTATAAGAAGGGTTAGTTTCGATGATTATTGGCGAGTTCTTTGTTTCAGAATTATCTACAATTACATTTACTTCATATTCTTTAAAGTTGTCTTTTGCAGGACGGATAACCAATCCTGGGATAACCGGGGTTTCTTTTTCTTTCTTTTCCTGGAATTTTTCGATATTATTTAATATATTTTCTTTAATTTCATCTAAGTATAGGTTTATTTTTTTATTTTTGTATTTTTCCTTTAATTCAGATATCAATTCTTCTACCATAGGTGAAACCATTTTATAGTCTAAGGAAAATAATTTTTGGTTTAGATCTTTCTCAATATTACTAATTTCTTTGGATATCTCACTCAATTGAGATGATAATTCATTATATTTCTTTTGAATTATCTTAAAATCTTTTTCAGAGAATTGTTTCAATTCTACCATCGATTCTAATTTATCTAAATTTATTGGTTTACCAGTAATTATAGGTAGAATTTCTGGTTTAGTATAAATTCCCATTTGAATTTGAACTAAGGTAAAATTTTCTTTATTAACTCTTTTTTCAAATTTTTTTACCATCTCTTTTTGTTTATTTTTTAAATCTTCTATAATAGATTTTTTATTAGCTTGATATCTTTTACTTTCAAAGATAAGAGGAATTTTTTTTCTTAAAGAGGAAATCAAATTTTCCATATCTTTTTTAAATATTTTTCCCTGGCCAGCAAGAAGATTTATTGCTCGAGGCATATCCGGATTTTTAAAATTATTAACATAACATTTATCATCAAATTCTACCCCCTCTCTCTTCCTCCCTTCCAATAACATTTTAATTGTAGTGCTTCTTCCAGTTCCTGCTTTACCAGTTACGAATAAATTATACCCTAAATACTCCATTTCTAAACCCAGTTTTATAGCTTTTAAAGCTCGTTCTTGACCTAATATCTTTTTAGAGGGCTTTAAGTCATTGGTAGTTTTAATATTTAATTTGCTAAGGTCGCATTTCCATCTTAATTTTTCTATGGGAATCTCTTCATAATTTACATTTTTTATTTCCAAAAAATATTTCACCTCTTATTTTTTATTTTTTTATTCAAAAATTAAAGTAAATTTGTTTCTTAAATTATAATACTATTTTTTTGAAATAAATTCCTCTTTTTTTTAAAATATTTATAATTAATTTACCGATTATCCAATTTTCCTATTCACCAATTCATAGGACAGGCACCCCCCGTTTTCACGAGGGCAGGCCCGCTTGTCTATGGTTGTAATTTTTAAATCAACAGATATAATTAAAAAGAAGGATTTTTGTTTATTCTACCGAATAAGATAATTATAAAAGATAATTTGCTGATATAAACTTTATTGAGGTAGATAAAAAGTAGAATAGTATTTTTCTTTCTCTTTCTTAACACGATACTTGATACTCGATACTGTATACTATATCAAGATACGAATTTTATTTGAAGAGAGGTGACTTACTGATGAGAATTACTCATAAACTTGCCCAGAATATTGTAGATAAAACTATGAATATTTTAGGGAAAAATATTAATATTATGGATGAAAATGGAGTGATTATTGGTTCGGGAGATAAAAGTCGCTTAAATCAGTTTCATGAAGGAGCAGCCCAAGTAATTAAAGAAGGAAAGAAGTTGGAAATTTATTCTAAAGATATAAATCATTTAGTGGGGGCAAAACCAGGAATTAATCTCCCTATAGAATATAATAACAAAATTATAGGGGTAGTGGGTATTACCGGTGAGCCGAATGAAGTTACACCTTTTGGAGAGGTGATTAAAATGACTGTCGAAATGATGTTACAACAAGAATTTTTATTAAAAGAATTACAATTAGAACAACAGGTGCAAGAGAATTTTGTCCATGATTTAATTTCTGGGAGAATAGGAAATGATTCAGATTTATTTATCACTCGTGGACAGATTGTAGGGTATGATATTCTGATTCCTCGGGTAGCCCTGGTCATGGATATCTACCAGTTTGGAAAGACTGCCCAAAAAAGTTTTCAGACCTTTAGAGGATTGAAAGAGGGGGAGATTTATTTACAAAGGTTAAAGAATGAGGTGGTAAAAACTATTCAAGGAATATTTATTAATTCGCCCCAGGAAATTGTATCTTACCTAGAGGGGGATAGATTTGTAGCTCTAAAAACCATTAACCTAAAAGATTTGGCTGAGATGGCGAGAAAAAAAATTTTTTTAATGGGAGATAAAATAAAAAATACTATTTCTCAAAGGATGAAGTTTAAAGTGACTATCGGAATTGGAGAATATCATGAAGGCATTCGGGGACTAAATAAATCATTTAAAGAGGCTACCCAGGCATTAGATGTGGGTAGTCGGCTTTTGGGGGCGGGTGATATTTATCACGTTGATAACCTGGGTATAGGAAGGTTATTAACTGAGATAAAGGACGAAAGTCAGAAAGAATTCATTGAAAAAACTATTTATTCTACAAAGGGTAATAAAGAGAAAAAGATAAATGAATTTTTATTAGAAACTTTACAGGGTTTTTTTGATAATAATTTAAGTATTACTAAAACAGCAAAAGCGTTGTTTATGCATCGTAATACTTTGTTATATCGATTAGGAAAGATTAGGAAAATTACTGGTTTAGACCCTAAGAAATTTGATGATGCTGTACAACTGAGAGTAGCTTTAAAGATGAAAATATATCAAGATGGTGAGAAGATTAAATAATCGTAAGTGACATCCATTACGAATTTATTAATTGCAGAAAATTTAAAGGGTTACTTGGTATGAAAATGGTGGTATTTTTAAAATAATTTTCTTAATAAATTATACAAAATATACAAAAATATATTAAAAAAAGGTGTATTATTTGTATTTTTATATAAAGGAAAAGCCATTTATGATGTTGTATAATTTAAGGTATAGGAATTCAATAATTCCTATACCTTAATTAAGGAATATGATTTATTATTATGAAGAATATTAAAGACAAGATATTCAAGGGTCTAATAAATATTGAGGTAAGGGCGAATTAAGGGGTTTTCAAGGGGAAAGAATTTCCCCTTGAATATCTTGAGTAGTTAATTAGAATATAAAAGTAAATTATTATTGAGGTATAAACAGAGTAATGAAAATAGTAGTAGCCCCAGATTCTTTTAAAGGCAGTTTAACTGCTATAGAAGTATCCGATGCAATTGAAAAAGGTATAAGAGAAGTTTTCCCTGAAGCTGAAATTATAAAAATTCCTATGGCAGATGGTGGAGATGGGACAGTTCAATGTTTAGTTAATGCCACTGGAGGGAAAATTTTAGAAGAGAAAGTTATTGGCCCCTTAGGGAATGAAGTTTGGGCTTTTTATGGCATTTTGGGAGATAGAAAGACTGCAATTGTTGAGATGGCCGCTGCCTCAGGATTAACTTTAGTTCCAGAGAATAAAAGGGATCCATTAATAACTACCACTTATGGAACTGGTCAGTTAATTAAAGCAGCATTGAATCAGGGATGCCGAAAGATGATCATTGGCATTGGAGGAAGTGCCACTAACGATGGAGGAGCAGGAATGGTTCAGGCTTTAGGAACAAAATTATTAGACAAAGACGGAGAGGAAATAGGTTTTGGAGGAGGGGAACTAAAGAAAATTGTCAAGATTGATATTAGTTGTATGGATAAACGTTTATCTGATATAAAAGTATTAGCCGCCTCGGATGTAAACAATCCACTTTGTGGACCTCAGGGAGCTTCCAGGATATATGGACCTCAGAAAGGAGCTACCCCAGAGATAATAGAAGAACTAGATGAATCTTTAGCTTATTTTGCTGAATTAATAAAAAGAGATTTACACAAGGATATAAAAGATATACCAGGGGCAGGAGCTGCCGGAGGTTTGGGAGCTAGTTTAATAGCTTTCTTAAATGCAGAGCTTAGACCAGGTATTGAGATTATGATTGAAGCTGTGAAACTTGAACAAGCTATAAAGGATGCTGATCTGGTTATTACCGGTGAAGGGAAAATTGATAGTCAGACTATCTACGGAAAGGCTCCTATTGGAGTAGCCAAAATTGCAAAAAAGTATAATGTGCCAGTGGTAGCGGTAGCTGCTATTATAGAAGAGGATTCTCGAATTTTTCAATCCTACGGAATCGATACCTTGATCAAGGTCAGCGAACCTCCAATGAGATTGAGTGAGATTAAAACCAAGAAAATCTGGTTAATTAAAAAGAGCATAAAGCAGTTTTTAAGAGGAAGACAGAATCTTTTCCATTGAGTTTTGAAAATAAAGTGAATATTTTTTAAAAATCACTATAGGTAAATAAATATATTGAGATTGGAGGATAGCATATGTAAAAAAAAGTAAATATTAAAACAAGAGATTGAAGGATTAAATATTTGAATTCGGGAAGGGAGGTGAAATCGAAGATACATTACTCAACTTATTCCCTGTCTTTGTATAGAAGGGGGTGTATTGCTGAAGAGTCATGTGTGGGAAAACCACAAACATAATTCTGTGAAGAACATTAAATAATTAAAGGAGGTTAAAAATGTCTACTTTACAAAAAAAATGGCTTGTACTGTTAATTACAGCAATTGCGATTACAGGTTTAATAATTTCTGGGTACTCTGCTGCTGCAGAACCGATTATATGGAAGTCCTCAGGTCATGGCCCTGCTACAGACCCATCACAGATCTACCACGACCTATGCTGTAACGCCATCACCAAGGCAAGTGGTGGCCGTTTAATTATTAAACCATTCGTTGGTGGTTCTGTTGTACCGGCAACTAAAGAACTTGATGCTGTGAACGATGGAGTTTTAGATATGTGTTATACCTGTCCTATGTACAACCTGGATAAGTGGAAAGCTGCTGGTCTTATCAGTTCCAGACCGGGCGGGCTTCCTGGAGAAGCTTTGCGGACCTGGTTTAACTATAGCGGTGGGGCAGAATTGATGAATAAGATGATGGAAGGTTATAATGTCATGACCTTCCCAGGAGCACTGTCTCCCCTACCTGAGGAGGTATTTCTCCACTCCAAAGTTGCTATAAGAACTGTGGATGATATTAAAGGTCTGAAAATACGTGCTTCCGGTGATGGTGGAGAGATTTTGAATAAGATGGGTGCTTCAGTCGTATTCTTACCTGGCGGAGAGCTTTATGAGGCTATGCAAAGAGGTACAATTGATGCCTTTGAATACTCAACTTTAGCTTCAAACTGGGATATGCATTTTAATGAAATTGCTAAATATGTCGTCCTGTCTCCTGTTCGAGCTCCCAGTGATCCTCAATGTTTTTTTGTCAACAAAAAGTCCTGGGAAAAACTTCCCGATGATCTTAAGCAGCTGGTGCAGGATGAGATCGATAAATGGACACAGGCGCAGCATGAATATCTGGTCTATAAATCTATCAAGGCCATTGATGAATTTAAGAACTATGGTTGCGAAGTTTATCGGCTCCCCACAGAAGTAGAAACTGGTCTCTCAGAGGTAGCAAAAAAGTATTACGTGGAAAAAGCTGCCAAAGAAGATCCAATATATAACGAGATCCTGGAATCTATGACCAACTATTGGGAGGCTTACTCAAAGAAATAAAAAAGAATTAACAAGGAGTTAGAAATTATATGGCAATTTTGAAAAAATTACTTAGAGGTATTGACTCTATAAGTATATTAGCAGTATCTTGGGCAAAATGGTTTGCCTGGCTCCTTGTCCTGGTAGGCGCATATGATACTATTATGAGACACTTCTTTAATGCGCCTACCATCTGGGCTTATGATACATTGTGCATGGCTGGTGGGGTGATGTATGTCATGGGATGGCCATATGATTATTTGCATAATTACCATACCAGAGTAGATGTATTTTATAATAATTTTTCTAAAAGGAATAAAGCATTAACAAACATTATCTTTTCTATAATTCTCTTTTTTCCATTAATGGGAGCATTACTGAAAATTTCCATTACCTGGGCGATAAGAGCTTGGAGAATTAATGAGACCATGATCTCCACTTTCTGGTATCCTCCTGCCGCCCCGTATAGAACTGTTTTTGCTCTAGGGATATTGTTCCTATTACTTCAAGGTATAGCTAATTTTATTCGCGATCTATATTTTGTTATAAGGGGTGAACCAATTGATTGAATTGAGTCCAGAAATACTTACCATTATAATGTTTGGAGGTGTACTTGTTTTTGCCATGACCGGTTTCCCCATGGCCTTCGTGTTAGGTAGCGTAGCATTCCTAACTGGTTTATTAGTGTTTGGGGGGAATATCACGATTCATATATTATATACTCGTCTTTTTGAGTTGTCATTAAACTATCCTTATCTTGCCGTTCCACTTTTTACCTTTATGGGAGTTATACTCCAACATTCTGGAATAGCTGAGAAACTTTACGATGCTTTGTATGAATGGTTGAGTGGATTTAAGGGAGGATTAGCAGTGGTTACTGTCATTGCGGGGACTATCCTTGCTGCGTGTTTAGGGACAATTACTGCTTCTGTTACATTGTTAACTCTTATTGCATTAGGACCAATGATAAAGAGAGGTTATGATAAATCCTTAGCTACGGGATCTGTTATTGCTGCTGGTACTCTCGGAATACTTATTCCTCCTAGTATTATGATAGTTGTTTATGGTCCTCAAGCAGGAGTATCTGTAGGAAAGATGTTTATGGGAGCTATCTTTCCTGGTCTTCTCCTATCAGTTTTATATAATATCTATATAACCGTCCGTTGTTATCTAAATCCCAAGTTAGGACCACCTATCCCCGAGGAGGAAAGGCATAAAATATCTTCAATAAAAAAATTGATAAAACTGTTTAAAGCTATAGCTCCGACCCTATTAATCATTTTAGCAGTCCTGGGAACAATTTACACGGGTATAGCTCCCCCAACTGAAGCAGCTGCCATGGGAAGCTTTGCAGTTGTGATATTGGCCATCGTTTATCGAAAATTTACTTGGAGTTTGATCAAACATAGCGCAATAGAAGTGCTTCGAGTAAGTGCTTTCGTTCTTCTGATTGCTGGTTTAAGTTATGCCTTTGTCGGTATATTTATGAGTGCTGGCTGTGGAGAAGTAGTAACTAATTTAATTATGGCTGTTCCCGGTGGAAAGTGGGGAGCTTTTTTAATGATAATGTTTATTGTTTTTGTTTTAGGAATGTTCATTGAGTGGATTGGAATTGTCTTTATTGTTGTCCCCATTTTTTCACCTATTTTCGTAAAATTAGGATTTGATCCTTTATGGGCTGCGATGATGATTTGTGTCGACTTACAAATGGCCTTTATGACACCACCTATGGCGATGTCTATCTTTGTTTGCCGGGGTACTGCTCCTCCAGAGCTTGGCGTCACTATGAGCGACATAATAAAAGGAGTAATCCCCTTTATTATTATAATAATGATCGCCCTAATACTATGTACTATATTTCCTCAGATTATTACCTGGTTACCAGAGCGAATGATAGGGCCATCTTAGGGGGGAAAAATACAAGTATAAAATTAGAACCAATCCCCTAAGAAAACAAGAAAAACCATATAATATTTACTAGCAACTTTTAGGGTTATAGATGACCACCAGGAGTTCTCTGTTTTTTCTTCATCAGTAAAGTTAGTCTTTACACCGGTATTTTGGGAGATAAGAAGACTGCTGTTATTGAGATGGCTGCTGCCTCAGGGTTAACTTTAGTTCCAGAGAATAAAAGGAATCCATTAATAACTACCACTTATGGAACTGGTCAGTTGATTAAAGCAGCATTGAATCAGGGATGCCGAAAAATGAATAATACTTATAAAATTATATAAATCATATTAAAAAGTATCTAAAGGAGCAAATTAGATGAAAAAATTAGGTTTTATTGGAACAGGAATAATGGGTAAACCAATGGCTAAAAATTTAATCGATGCCGGTTATCCCTTAGTAGTTTATGATATAAACCATAAAGCTTTAGAGGAAATGGTAGACTATAATGCAAAAAGTGCTTCTTCTTGTAAAGAAGTAGCCTCCCAAAGTGATATTATCATCACCATGTTACCTAATTCGCCAGAGGTGGAAAAAGCAGTATTAGGTAAAGATGGAGTAATCGAGGGAGTAAAAAGGAGTCAAACCTTAATCGATATGAGCTCTATTGCTCCCCTAGTATCCCAGAAAGTAGCGAAAGAACTAGAGAAAAAAGGTGTTGATATGCTTGATGCCCCAGTCAGTGGAGGACAAGAAAAAGCACAGTCCGGTACTCTGGCTATTATGGTTGGAGGAAAAGAGGAAGTTTTTAAGCAGTGTAAGGCTATTTTAGAAGCTATGGGTAAACCTATCTTAGTGGGTGATATCGGAGCCGGGCAGATAACTAAGTTAGTCAATCAGACCATAGTAGCGATTAATATTGCTGCAGTTGCAGAGGCCTTAATCTTAGGTAAGAAAGCGGGAGTGAATCCCCAACGAATTTTTGAAGCTATAAAAGGTGGTCTAGCTGGAAGTCAATGTCTAACCGATAAAGGACCCAGGATGTTCCAAGGTAGATTTAACCCGGGCTTCAGAATAGGATTACATGTCAAAGATTTAAACAATGTCCTAGCAACAAGCCGAGAATTACATACAGCCATGCCTCTTTGTGCCCAGGTGATGGAAATGATGCAGACCCTAATGGCTGAAGGTCATACTGACTTAGATCATGGTAGCTTAGCTCTATTTTATGAGAAGTTAAATGGCATCTCCTTAAAGGAAGAGTAAACAAAAAGAAAGGAAAAAGAAAATAGTATTAAAACCCCAAGTGATTATTCCTCCAAAAGTTTAGGAGAAAGACAGATAGAGAAGTAAATTATAAATAATTTTTAAAAAGGAGTATAAAAAATAAAAAAACGGT